>TARA_B100001778_G_scaffold72958_2_pt1 | contig 22618 bp, 17 predicted proteins | sample TARA_B100001778 | Tara Oceans TARA_B100001778 (sample SAMEA2623826) | marine metagenome | biome: marine biome (ENVO:00000447); feature: deep chlorophyll maximum layer (ENVO:xxxxxxxx); material: "saline water (ENVO:00002010), including plankton (ENVO:xxxxxxxx)" | depth 40 m
GTTAATGAATATGCTGCCTTTCTTCATTTGTGCAAATTCTTTAGCGCCAAACATATTTTGTGTCTGCGGGGTTTCAGGTACATGCAAAGAAATAACATCAGCGGTGTTTAACAGCTTTTCTAGCGACTTAACTTGCGTAGAGTTACCTAATACTAGCTTGTCTTCAATATCAAAAAACTGCACGCGCATACCAAGGTGCTCTGCCAGAATGCTAAGCTGCGTACCGATATGACCGTAACCAATAATCCCCAGGGTTTTACCACGGGCTTCGTATGAACCATCGGCAGTTTTTTCCCACTCACCACGGTGTGCTTTCGCGTTTTTGCTTGGCACTTGGCGAAGTAGCAGAATGATTTGTCCCAGCACTAATTCGGCGACAGAACGCGTGTTAGAAAAAGGGGCGTTAAAGACAGGGATACCACGACGTTGCGTGGCTTCTAGGTCTACTTGGTTTGTACCAATACAGAAGCAGCCAACGGCAACCAATTTCTTCGCTGCATCCACCACTTTTTCAGTAATTTGCGTACGAGATCGAATTCCAACAAAGTGAGCATCTTTAATTTTCTCAATTAGCTCGTCTTCGGGCAGAGAGGTTTTGAGATACTCAATATTCGTATAACCGTTATTCTCTAGGGTTTCCAGCGCACTTTTGTGAACTCCCTCTAACAACAATATTCGGATCTTATCCTTCTCTAGTGAAACTTTGCTCATGGATTCGCTATCTCTTAAAAAATTAGTATTTACAGAGCGAAAGGTGGGCATTCCATCTACCGATGCACACTCCACCTTTAACTCTCAAAAGGCCATCTAGACGTCTAAACGGAAGTTAACAGAAAATGGGCTAACTTAAAAGCAGAATTTTACTTAAAGGTATCTACCCCAGCGTTGGTGGCAGAAAGTACAATGTCTGCGCCCCGTAAGGCAAATATACCGTTTGTAACAACGCCTGGAATGTTATTAATGGCTTGTTCTAACTCACGAGGATTCAGTATTTCTAAGTTGTGCACGTCAAGTATGACATTCCCGTTGTCAGTGACCACGCCTTGGCGGTACTCAGGGTCTCCGCCCAGCTTAACTAACTCTCTGGCTACAAATGAGCGTGCCATAGGGATAACTTCCACCGGTAGTGGAAATTTGCCTAACACGGGTACCCGTTTGCTCTCATCGACAATGCAAACAAAGGTAGTTGCTGCGCCGGCGACTATTTTTTCGCGCGTCAGCGCTGCGCCACCGCCTTTAATCATATGTTTGTGCTCGGTCACTTCGTCCGCACCGTCGATGTATACTGAAAGCTGGCTGACTTCATTGAGTTCAAATACCTCAATGCCAAGTGCCTTCAGCCTTTCAGTAGATGCTTCAGAGCTAGACACGGCACCTTCAATTTTATGCTTAATTTTACCAAGCTCGTCGATAAAAAAGTTCACGGTAGAACCTGTACCTACGCCCACAATGCTGTCGTTTTCAACGTATTCAATAGCGGCTTTAGCTACGGCCAGTTTTTTTGCGTTTTGATCCATCGTTACTCTCCAGTGGGTTTTGTTAGAGTCTAACAAAAAGCCACCTTTTCACCTATGGCTCAATTTAGCAATTGCAGGTTTTATTTCTGATTGAAGGTAATGGTTTGCGTAGGAGTAACAATTGCATCAAGGGGAACATCCCAAGATTGTACAGGTAACCTATCAACGTGTTGACAGTCGTGGGCAATACCGACAAGGGCTGGACGGGTGTGTGCTTCGCGCACTGAGGCAAGGGTTCTATCGTAAAAGCCGCCGCCCATGCCCAATCGGTTACCTTGACTGTCAAAGCCCACCAGCGGCATAAAAATAACGCTATGGTGTCGCGTAGGAACAATATTTTGGCACGCCAGTTCAGGCTCGGGAATGGCAAAGGTGTTTTTCACCATGTGAGTTTGCGCATCATAGCCAAGAAACAACAGATGGCCCTTACACACTGGATGAAGCACAGGCAAGGTGGTGTTGCATCGCATAGGGTGAGAGGTGGCTTTGCTCTGCCAACAATGCTTAATAAACGGGGTAAGCGAAACTTCCCCATCGTTGGGTAAATAACAGGCTGCGTAGGTAGCGTGAGATAATAGTGGAAGGTCACACAAGCGCTGAAGCACAGCTTCTGCGGCTTTGTCTTGCTGAGCGCGTGTTAGCTGCTGACGCGCTAGCCTTAGTTGCTTTCGTAATTCAGAGCGCTGCATAAAAGGCCATTCGACAATGGGAATTAAATGAATAAAAAAGGTGGCCTATTGCCACCTTTTTTCATGCACTACAACGCGTAAGTATCAACAAACAATTGTTCCAACTTAGCGTGGTCAACTTTGGTGGCAACCTTAATGGTATTTGCTTCAGTCCACAGCGGACTTGGCGTAGTACCTAAAGGCGCAACCACGGTTTGACCGCGGTCAAGAGGGCCTGTACCTACACGGACGTGACCTTCAGTTAACTCAAAGAGCTCTGGGTGACGTAAGTGAGCGATAGGGAAGGCATCGTGGAAGAAACACACACGATCTTCGCGGTTCTGAGAATAGAAATCCATATAGAACTGCGCGCTTTCCTGAACAAAACCACCTAGTTTAGGGTTTTTCTCAGCAAGAACGTCAACGAATGATGGCTTAAATGGCACATCATTGGTGACGTCTAAACCAAACATGGTTAAGTTCCAGTCGGCACCAAACACAATTTCTGCAGCGTGGGCATCATTCCAAATGTTGGCTTCAGCCACCGGCGTGACATTACCACGAACAAATGCTGCGCCACCCATAATGCTTACACCTTTCACTAGTTTAGGTAAGTCAGGCTCTAAGCGAAGTGCTAGCGCTAGATTACCTAAAGGGCCAATAGCCACGATAGTGACTTCGCCTGGGTACTTGCGTGCGGTATCTACAATAAACTGTGCTGCACTACGAGGGTCAAGCTCGCCCTTAGGGGCTTCAGGTTTCATATGACCGAAACCGTAATCACCATGTACGAAGTGCGCATAAGTAGATTCTGGACCTACCCAAGGCATGCCAACGCCTTTTGTTACAGGAATATCTTTACCTGCAAACTCACAAAGGGTTAGCGCGTTTTGGGCTGCCATCGTCACAGGCACGTTACCATAAACCGTAGTTAAACCCAGTACGTCGATATCGGGTGATTGAAACGCGAAAAAGATAGCCATGGCATCATCAATGCCAGGATCCGTGTCTAAAATGATTTTATGTGCCATTAAAAATACTCTGTGCGTTCTGCAATTAGCTGTGTTTTGCTAAAAAACGATCCACTTCTTTTTGAGTGGGAATACTTTGAGCTGCGCCTTCTCTCGTTACGGCAATAGCTGATGCCGCGCAGCCACGAATAAGCGCGCGCTTTGCGTCAGTGTGATTGCTGTAAGCCGACAAGAAATAACCGATAAAGGTGTCGCCCGCTGCCGTGGTATCAACTGCGTCTACTAAAAATGCGTCGACTTTAATGCAGTCGTTATTTTTTAGCATCATGACACCGGCTTTGCCTAGTGTAATGATAACTTCGCACTCTGACCACTGCTCTTTAAACACCGCCACAATATCATCGAGTGAATCTTTTTCAGTAAGGGCGGCCGCTTCCGTTTCGTTCACAATAAGTAAATCGATACATTCAAGTGGAAGCGATTTTACTGATTCGCTCATAGGGGCAGGGTTAAAGGCAACTTTTAACTGCTTTTCTTTGGCCTGACGCAATACTTGGTCAATACTGCTGGTTTCATTTTGTGTTAAAACCCAGTCGGACGGCTTAGTGCCATCAAGCGCCTGCATGACAGTTTTTGCGGTAATGGTTTGATTAGCACCGCCAAACAACACTATCGCGTTTTCGCCACTTGGCGTAACTTGAATAATGGCATGGCCAGATGGGGTTTCAGAACACTTAACGCCACGACAATCAACGCCTTTTTTAATTAGCGCTTGTTTAAATGCCGCGTCATTTTCGTGAATGCTGCCAACATGGCATACATCAGCACCAGCTTGTGCAAGGGCAATAGATTGATTGGCGCCTTTACCACCTAAAAGCTGTTGGTAGTGGGTAGAAGCCAAGGTTTCACCAGGTTGAACAAAATGATCTACCTGATAAACATGATCGATATTAATAGAGCCAAAATTTATAATTGCCATTTCTTCTTCCGTCGAAAGAGGGCGTCTCCCAGAATGCCGCTGTTCATCGTTCGCCCGTGAACCGAAAAGTTCAGGGCGGAAGAATCACAATAGCCGTAGGCTTCTCGATACGCGCCGAGCTTGCACAATAGCCATCGTTTCAACTTCCTAGTTTTAAAGCATCGGCCAGGGACATGAATGAACTGGCGTACATCCCAGGAGACATTGTTGTTGTGTAACGCAACAGGGTATATCAAACGCGGTACTTCGTGAAGTGGATCACTAAGACGCCTTTCAAACCTTTGCGAAGTTATTCATTACTGCTAAGCAAGAAAGGTAAGTTTCTTGACCAGATGGTCAGCAATTATACACGCAATTGAACGAAGCTCAATCATTGTACTGTTACGTGGGGAAATCCTTATCCTGTGTCGGGGATCATAGAGCAATTACATCAGCCTTACCACCCTAAACCCTTTATTTACTACACGTTCGAATACACATTAACCAATTTGCTAAAAGTAGGTTTTAAAGCATGAATTTGCTAGTATGAAGTATCACCGAAAAAGGAACAGTATTTGTGGAAAAACAGCTCGATTATGACAGCGTAAGCAATAAATTGTCACAACACGGTATTATTGTGGATGGCGCTGAAGTGCACGGCATACTCGTGGGCATGTTGTGTGGCGGTATGTCACTGACCGATCGCAACTGGTTAACGGCGCTAAGTGAAACGATTAACCAAGGCGACAAGTTTAACGACGCAACAGAATATTTGCTGACTAGCTTATTCAATCAGGTATGCCAGCAGCTTCTAGAGCCAGAATTTGCTTTGCAATTAATGGTACCTGACGATCAAACGCCTATTAACGACCGAGGTACTGCGTTAATTAATTGGGTTCAAGGGTTTATGTTAGGGTTTGGTTTACACCAACAAGACTTAATGCAGTGTTCTGAAGACGTTAAAGAAGCACTTGAAGACTTTGCCGATATTTCGCGTATGGAAGAACCCATGGACGCTGATGAAGAGTCTGAAAAGGCCTTATTCGAAGTCATGGAATACGTAAAAATATCGGCCATTTTGTGCTACAGCGAATTAGGACAGTCGCTTTTAGATGATCAACAAGAAAAGCCATCCGTACATTAAATACCAACCCAAGACCATTAACGTAGCGTGATAAGGCCAATAATATGATTAGTGCGCAAGAGTTTATTGCTCGCCAAGATAGGTTATTAGCTCAGTGCTTACCTAATAGCGTGTGCTTAGTGCCCGCGGCATCAGTGGTAACTCGCAGTCGAGATACCGAATATGTGTTTCGCCAAAATAGCGACTTTTGGTATCTCACTGGATTTCACGAACCAGAGGCATGGCTTCTGCTATCAAATCACCCACGCTATGGCGAAAGCTACCGTGCGATGGTGGTGCAAGATAAAGATCCCGACGCTGAAGTATGGCAAGGGCGACGGGTAGGTGCAGAGGCAGCGTTATCGGTATTTAGCTTAGATGAAGCGTTTGAGTTGTCTGAATTAAACGAAGCATTACTTGAAACATTGCTAGGTCACGACAACCTTTATTTTGCATTGGGCGAAAATAAACAAGCCGATGCACTTGTGCTTGATGCATTACAAGCATTGCGTGAGGCGCCTAAAGCGTCACTCGCGCCTTATAGCATGCATGACACCCGGCCCATGCTGCATGAAATGCGTGTATTTAAGTCGGCATGCGAAGTGGCAGTGATGAAAACGGCAGGTCGAATATCTGCTGCGGCACATAAACGTGCCATGCAATTTGTAAAGCCTGGCTGCTATGAATATCACCTAGAAGCGGAGCTGCACCATAGTTTTGCCATGCAAGGTGCACGCACCCCAGCTTATAGCACCATAGTGGGAAGTGGGGAAAACGGATGTATCTTGCATTACACCGAAAACAGCGCGCAAATTAAAGACGGCGACCTGGTACTGGTGGATGCGGGGTGTGAATACCAAGGCTATGCTGCAGATATTACGCGCACATTTCCTGCCAACGGGACATTTAGCAAGCCCCAAAGAGACATTTATGAATGGGTGCTAAAAGCACAAGAAGCAGTATTAACCACGCTGGGGCCAGGTAGCACCCTAGGCGAAGCCATGCAACAAAGTGCCGAGGTAATAACTGAAGGCTTGGTGTCGTTAGGATTGCTTGGTGGCACTATTGCAGAAAACCTTCAGCAAGAAACCTGGCGACAGTTTTATATGCATGGTGTGGGTCATTTCTTAGGGTTAGACGTACATGATGTGGGCGACTACAAAATTGATGGCCAAGACAGACCCTTGAAACCCGGCATGGTATTGACCATAGAACCGGGTATTTATATCGGCAGCCACCTAGATGTAGATGAACAATACAAAGGTATTGGGGTAAGAATTGAAGACAACGTGGTGGTAACCGCTACCGGTGTTGATGTACTTACTGCCGATGTACCCAAAACGGTGGACGCCATAGAAGCATTAATGAAGGGCGCATAGCAGGTGAATCAAACTGACATAGTGATAGTGGGTGGCGGTATTGTAGGTACTGTGTTGGCCAAGGGGCTTAGCCAACTTACCGGTTTCTCGGTGGTATTGGTTGATGCCCAAGATAGCGCACAAACCGACGGTATTCATCCTCGTGAAGATAAGCGAGTTATTGCCCTGGCAAAGCGCACCGTCAATGAATTAACCGCGATGGGCGTGCCACTGCACGACTTAGCTCAGCAAAACCCCGGTAAAATAGAGCACATTGAAGTTAGCGATAAAGGGTGGCTGGGCATGACTCAGCTGCACTGTAACGACTTCAATTTAGATGCATTTGGGCAAGTGGTGTCGCTATCGGCATTAGCGTCGTTAGTTGAACAGCACACTACCGGTGAAGGCATTACCCATATTGCACCCGCTAGCGTGTTTGCCATTGAGCGAACTGCCAATGATGCGCAGGTGACATTGGATTCTGGCGAGTGTTGGCAAGCCAAACTGGTGATAATGGCCGACGGGGGGCAATCTTCACTCATTGAACAAGTGGGAATTAGCCGAACGCAAACCCCTTACAACCAAGTGGCCGTGGTGGCCAATGTGCATACCCAACTGCCACATAATAACAAAGCTTACGAACGTTTTACCCCCAACGGGCCGTTAGCGTTTTTACCCTTCGACAGCAGTATTAACGGTGAAACGGCCAAGGGGAATGGATTTTCAGTGGTATGGACAGTCAGCCCAGATAAAGCCAAGGCATTGCTTTCGTTATCTGATAAGCAGTTTTTGGCCCAGCTTCAACAAGACTTTGGATTCAGGCAAGGTGTCATTAATGCCATCAGCGATCGCGAGAGTTACCCGCTTTCGTTGCGCGTGACAGACAGCCTTTATTCCCACCGCACCGTGGTGGTGGGGAATGCCGCGCAAACCCTTCACCCTATTGCGGGGCAGGGGTTTAACCTGGCGCTACGAGATATTGTCACCTTAGTGGGGCACCTAACCCAGTGTAAGGATCCAGGCGACTATTCGCTGTTACGTGAATATGGGCAAAACCGCCAGCGGGATCGTGAAAATACCATAGCGCTTACCGATACCCTAGTGCGCACATTTTCAAATACCTATTTCCCATTAGTATTGGCAAGAAATGCCGCGTTGTTAACGTTAAATATTGTACCAAGTTTAAAGCGCCGCTTTGTAAAACAAACCACAGGTTTTGCGCCTTCAGTAAAAACCAAACATGCTAGCTAATGCGAGCAAGCCGTTATTATTGGCAAAAACAAATAACACAATGAGAGAGCTTTTATGCAACATGTTGATATAGCAATAATTGGTGGTGGAATAGTTGGCTTAACATTAGCCGCAGCACTAAAAGATGCCCCATGTAGTATTGCTGTGATAAACAAACACCCTCTCGTTGTGCCGTTGTTAGACACACCAAGCCCCAGAGTAAGCGCCATTAATCAGGCCAATATTGAGGCTTTGGATTCACTCGGTGTTTGGCAGTTTGTTCAACAAGACAGAGTTAACCCATACAAGGCAATGCATGTGTGGGATAAAGACAGTTTTGGTGATATACATTTTAATTGCGACGACATGGGTAACGACAGCTTAGGCGTGATTGCGGAAAATGCCGCGTTAGTGAACGGTCTGGCAGAAAGCGTAATGCAACAAGCGAACGTGACGGTAGTAACTCAAAGTATTGAACGCATGTTAGTGGGGCCGTCGCAAAGCATGCTTATGCTAGATAATAATGACGCCATCAGTTGTAGGTTGTTAGTAGGCGCAGACGGCGCTAACTCCTCTGTGCGAAAGCAGGCCAACTTTCCCATTACCTTTCGTGATTACGAACACACGGCCATTGTGGCCAATATTCAAACCGAGCATCCACACAATAATGTTGCGCGCCAAGCCTTTACGCCAACAGGGCCGCTAGCACTTTTGCCTATGGCTAACCCGCATGTTTGTTCAATTGTTTGGTCGCAGACACCGGATGCTGCAAGTAAGCTGCAACAATGCAGCGATGACGATTTCTGTCACGCCCTAACTGTGGCGAGCGACGCTGCCTTGGGTAACGTTAGCTTACAGACCTCGCGCCATACGTTTCCGTTAACCATGCGTTACGCGCGAAGCTGGGCGAAAGATGGGGTGGTGTTAGTGGGCGACGCCGCACACACCATTCATCCACTGGCGGGGCAGGGCGCCAATTTAGGCATGCAAGACGCATTGGCCTTAGCCGACACACTCTCTGCATTATTAAACCGTCAAAAAGACATTGCGCAACATCGTTATTTGCGCCCCTACGAGCGAGCGCGCAAAACCGAAGCGGTGAAAATGATAGCGGCTATGGACGGGTTTAAGTTTTTATTCGACGGTAACGACCCCGTGAAGAAACTTATTCGTGGAGTTGGGCTAGCCGCCACCGACAAACTCACTACGGTAAAGCAGGCCTTCGTGGCGCATGCTATGGGGCTTTAACGGGCTTGCGGGAAACGACGTAAGCCCTCTTTGCAACCTACAAGTGAAGACATAGAGAAGGAACGCTAAGTGAGTTGGGTGCTATTTACCTTAGGTGCAGTTTTTCTCCAAACCGGACGCAATGCCCTGCAAAGTAAACTTAGCGATAAGGTAGACACCTTAGGTGTAACCTTGTCGCGCTTTTTATTTGCGCCGCCTATTGCATTAGCGTACCTGCTGTTGCTTTCCTATTTATCTCAACCATCTTTTGACAGCCACGCTAATGTTCAGCCAGCCTGGCTAGAACTGCCTCAGTTTTCCCTTTCTTTCGTGCTGGTGGTGATACTGGCAGCGCTTCTCCAAATTGCCGCCACATCGTTTATGGTCATGCTTTTTAAGCAGCGTAACTTTGCCATAGGTGCAGGCTTGGCAAAAAGTGAAGCCTTAGTGGCGGGCATTTTAGGGACTTTGTTTTTTGGCAGCTATTTGAGTGTTATCGGCTGGTTAGGGATTGTACTGGGGGGCGTGGCGGTATTTGTATTAAGCGCAGGTAAAAGCGTTCAACAGGGTGCAACCCGTAGCTTAAGCACAAAAACCTTGTGTATTGGTTTGGCCAGCGGCGCGTGTTTTGCGCTTACGTCGCTCTTTGTTCGTGAAGCCTCGCACCTATTAGCTTTGCCGCTTAAACAGGCGGCAGCCTGGGTGCTACTTTGGGTGGTAAGCATTCAAGCCGCAGGCCTTAGCCTCTACATTTTCATTCGTAAACCCAACATACTTAAACAAATGCAAGCCAATGTTCATACCGTACTGGTGATTAGTACCGTCAGTTGTTTGGGCTCTGTGTGTTGGTTCACCGCTATGGCGCTACAGCATGTAGCCTATGTAAAAACACTCGGTCAAATAGAGGTATTGCTTACCTTGCTGCTGGCACATTTTTGGTTAAACGATAAAGTGTCGAAACGTGAGATTATTGGCCTTCTGCTTATTGGCGTAGCCGCTACTATGGTGATGTGGGCTTAAGCACTTATAAAAACGATAAATGAAAAACGACAGGGAACAACCATGAATAAACGTGATTTTTTGAAATTTACCGGCGCAAGTCTGGCGCTGACGCCATTGGCTGGCATGGCCGCTGGCAGTGATTCAGGTAAAAATGTGACTGAATCTTTAAGCAATATAACAGGCTCGGTAACCCCTATTTCTGTTGCAGAGCGAAAGGCGCGTATCGAAAAGGCGCAGCAACTTATGAAGCAGCACAACATGGCTGCCCTGTTAATTGAACCCGGCGCAGCCATGGACTACTTTTCAGGAATACAGTGGTGGCGCAGCGAACGCTTAACTGCGTTAGTGATTCCTCAAAAAGGCGACATTGCCGTGGTAACCCCGTTTTTTGAAAAGCCCAGCGTGCTAGAAAGCTTAAAGGTGGGCGACGACGTTCAGGTGTGGAACGAGCACGAGAGCCCTTTTGAGGTAGTAGCAAACATTTTGAAGTCACGGGGTATTCGTTCGGGCAACATAGGCTTTGAAAGTAGTGTGCGTTATTTTGTGGTTACCGGCATCAGTAATGCCTTACCGGCTATGAATATCGTTGCCGCAGAGCCTGTGACCTTAGGCTGTAGAATGTATAAAACCGCTGCCGAACTTACCCTGATGCACAAAGCTAATGAAGTGACCCTTCGCGCTTACGAACATGTGTTTAACAACCTGAAGTTGGGCATGAGCCAAGCACAAGTTAAAGGGCTAATGAATGCGGCGCAACGAAAATTAGGGGGCAGTGGCACCTGGTGTTTAGCCTTGTTTAACGACGCCAGTGCGTACCCCCACGGCACCAATGCGAAACAAGTTATTCAAGAAGGCTCTGTTATTTTGCTTGATAGCGGATGCAGTGTGCACGGGTATCAAAGTGATATAAGCCGCACCTTGGTATTTGGCAAAGCGTCGCAAAAAGTGGAAGACGTATGGAATACCGTACGCGAGGGCCAAAATGTTGCTTTTGCCGCCGCTAAAGTGGGCGCACCTGCCGGTGGTGTTGACGACGCGGTTCGCCAATACTACGCAAGTAAAGGGTATGACAAAAATTATGCCTTACCTGGGTTAAGCCACAGAACCGGCCATGGTATAGGTATGGAAGGGCACGAAAGCGTGAACTTCGTAAGGGGTGAAACCACGCCACTTAACAAAGGCATGTGTTTTTCTAACGAACCCGGGTTATATATTCCGGGTGAGTTCGGCGTGCGGTTAGAAGATTGCCTGTACATGACCGACAAAGGCCCTGCTTACTTTACGTCTCCACCAGACAGTTTAGCTAGCCCGTTGGGCACGCTTATGCCACTGCAAGCATAAAACATGGGCTGGCTGAATTGCCCTAACGGCTATTCAGTGAGCCTAGCTTTAAAAAACTCAGCCAGCGTTTTGCTGATAACCGGGTGTTGAGTGTCTTGGTTAAATAGGCAGATATTCACCCTGCCTAATTTAGGGAGTTTTGGGTGGTTAAGGGGCGATACGTTTTGCGGCAAACTAGAGCGGGCGAGGGCGGTAATGCCTAAGCCTTGCTTAATAGCGGCGACCAGCCCGCCTAAATCGGCGTTAGTGTAAGTAATTTTCCAGGCAAAAGTTTGTTGTTTTAGTTCTTCTATTACCCGGCTTCGGTACATGCATCCATCGGGGGCGAGTACTAAAGGAATGCTGTCGCCTACGAGCGGGTGGCTAGCATCACCCACCCACACTACGTCATCTTCAAGTACCACTTCCCCTTCCGTGTCTTCATTGGGGTTTACCAGCGCCAATATTAAATCGAAATGATCACGCTGACTGGGGTGCAGTAAATCACGACTCAAAGCAGACGTGACCTCAAGTGATACATCGGGATAACGCTTAGAAAACTCACCAATTAAACCCGGTAAAAGGGTAGAGGCAAATTCGTTAGGAATGCCCAGCCGTAATCGCCCGCTTAATGGCGCGGGCGTAAGGCTTCTAAAGATATTGTCGTTAAGCTCTAATAATTCTTTAGCTTTAGGATACAACCAATTGCCGTCGGCGCTAGGAACATGTCGCTGACCCACTTTAGTAAACAGCTTTTTGTCTAATTGGGTTTCAAGCTTTTTAATTTGCAAACTAATCGCAGGTTGAGAACGACCTAAAAAGTCGCCCGCTTTGGCATAGCCACCAAGCTCTATAACGCTAACAAAGGTGCGCAAGTTATCTAACGAAAGCTGTTTCATATAGATTTGAATTCCTGATGTAGTTAAGCGTATACATTATAAATGCAAATGTATTGATAAGAAATTCCAATTTGTTGCATAAGGTGTAGCTCACTATACTCAATCTCGTTTTCTACCTTTCAAATTAAAAAGAGTAAGTGGAATGTCTAGTACCACCGCCCTACATGCAAAGCACCTAGAAGCCGGTGCGAAAATGGTCGATTTCTTCGGCTGGGATATGCCCATTAACTATGGTTCACAAATTGAAGAGCATCACGCTGTGCGTCAAGACGCCGGTATGTTTGATGTGTCTCATATGACCATTGTTGACGTAAAAGGCGCACAAGCCAAAGCGTATCTTCAGTATCTTTTAGCCAACGACGTGGCGAAATTAAAAGACAAAGGCAAAGCGCTTTACAGCGGCATGCTTAACGAAGAAGGCGGTGTTGTAGACGACCTTATCGTTTATCACTTCGACGAAACTAACTATCGCCTAGTGGTTAACTCAGCAACGCGCGAAAAAGACATGAACTGGTTAATGAGCAAAGCAGAAGGCTTTGACGTAACCATCACCGAGCGCCCTGAGTTTGCCATGATTGCCGTACAAGGCCCTAACGCAAAAGAAAAAGCAGCCACCTTGTTCAGCGCAGCGCAAAAAGAAGCGGTAGCGGGCATGAAGCCATTTTTTGGCGTACAAGCAGAAGACTTATTTATTGCTACCACAGGCTATACCGGTGAAGCAGGCTACGAAATTATGGTGCCAGCTGAACAAGCAGAAAGCTTCTGGCAAGCACTACTAGACGCGGGCGTTAAGCCATGCGGCCTAGGAGCACGCGACACCCTTCGCCTAGAAGCAGGTATGAACCTGTACGGCCAAGATATGGATGAAACCGTATCGCCATTAGCCGCCAACATGGGCTGGACAATTACATGGGAACCGGCCGAACGTGACTTCGTAGGGCGTAAAGCACTAGAAGCGCAGCGCGAAGCGGGTACCGACAAGCTAGTAGGCTTGGTGATGACCGAAAAAGGCGTGCTGCGTCACGGTCTTAAAGTGAAAACAGAAAGCGGCGAAGGCGTTATCACTTCAGGTACGTTCTCTCCAACACTAGGTCACTCAATTGCGATGGCACGAGTACCACGTGATGTTGGTGAAACAGTAGAAGTGGAAATGCGCAAAAAGTGGGTTACAGTAAAAGTGGTTAAGCCCTCCTTTGTTCGCAATGGAAAAAGTGTTTTATAAAATTACTTCTTAAGTTTACAAAGATTAACAGGAACGATTATGAGCAACATCCCAACTGATTTACGCTATGCCGCTACGCACGAATGGGTTCGCCCTGAAGGTGACGGTGTTTTCACTGTAGGTATTTCCGAGCACGCACAAGGCTTACTTGGCGACATGGTTTTCGTTGAATTGCCAGATGTTGGCGATGCGGTAAGTACTGGCGACGATATTTGTGTTGCTGAATCGGTAAAAGCGGCGTCTGACGTATACGCGCCAATTTCAGGTGAAGTGGTTGAAGTAAACGAAGACCTAGAAGATTCACCAGAACTAGTTAACTCAGACCCATACGGCGACGGTTGGCTATTCAAAATTAAAGCTGACGACGCGGCTGAAGTAGAAGGTCTACTAGACGCTGAAGGCTACGAAAACAGCATCGACGAAGAGTAATTCGTTACGCAGTTTTAAAAGAACCATATTTTAAAAAGGGGCATGAAGATAATTCAGCCCCTTTTTAACTTAAAGATTTAACGCGCCCTTGCGGCAACCATTACGAGTGCTTAACAACGTTATGTCGAATACTTCCCCTACATTGGCTCAACTAGAGCAAAAAGATACCTTTATCCGCCGTCACATTGGCCCGGGTAAAGGCGAAATTGAAGAAATGCTGTCTGCCATTGGTGCAAGCTCACTAGACGATTTAATCGAGCAAACTGTACCGGCAGGTATTGCGCTACCAGAGCCACTAAAATGTGGTGAAGGGGCGACAGAAGTTGAAGCATTAAGTGAACTTAAAGCCGTTGCAGAAAAGAACAAAATTAACCGTTCTTTCATTGGTATGGGTTACTACGATACCCACGTACCCAACGTTATTCTTCGTAACGTGCTAGAAAACCCAGGTTGGTACACAGCATACACGCCTTACCAGCCAGAAATTGCCCAAGGCCGTTTGGAAGCTATTCTTAACTTCCAACAAGTGACCATTGACCTAACAGGCCTAGAGCTAGCATCGGCATCGTTGCTTGATGAAGGTACAGCGGCAGCAGAAGCCATGGGCCTTGCTAAGCGTGTGTCTAAGAACAAGAAAGCGAATGCGTTCTTTATTGCTAACGACGTCCACCCACAAACGGTTGACGTGGTTGAAACCCGCGCTGAAATGTTTGGTTTTGAAATCATTAAAGGTGAAGCAGAAGAAGCAGCTGAGCACGATATTTTTGGTGCGCTACTTCAATACCCAACTTCTACAGGCGAAGTAAAAGACATCAGCGACATCATTTCTGCGGTACAAGCGAAAAAAGGGATTGTGGCAGTAGCCGCTGACCTTATGAGCTTGGTAATGCTTAAGTCGCCAGGCGAGCTAGGTGCAGACGTTGCACTGGGTAGTGCACAGCGCTTTGGTGTACCTATGGGCTACGGTGGCCCGCACGCGGCATTCTTTGCTACACGCGACAGCTACAAGCGTTCACTACCTGGCCGTATTATTGGTGTAAGTAAAGACACCCGCGGTCGCCCAGCACTTCGCATGGCGCTACAAACCCGTGAACAACACATTCGCCGTGAAAAAGCGAACTCAAACATTTGTACAGCGCAGGTGCTGCTAGCCAACATGGCAAGCTTCTACGCGGTATATCACGGCCCACAAGGCCTTAAAACCATTGCGGAGCGCATTCACCGCTTTGCTGACATTCTTGCTACTGGTTTAAACCAGAAAGGTGCGGAAAAAGGTGTAGCTCTTAAACATAGCACGTACTTCGACACGCTAACCGTAATGGTAAGCAACAAAGAAGACGTACTAGAGAAAGCCTACGCAAAAGGCATGAACCTGCGTGCAGACCTTGAAGGTGCGGTAGGTGTGTCGCTAGACGAAACCACGACACGTGAAGACATTCTTGCGCTATTCGACGTACTGCTTGGTGAAGATCACGGCCTAACGGTAGAAGGTTTAGACGCAGAAGTAACCACGCAAGCTGTGAAGTCTATCCCTGACGGTCTTGTACGTACCAGCGACTTCCTGACACACGAAGTGTTTAACAAGTATCACTCTGAAACAGAGATGCTTCGTTACATCAAGAGCCTTGAAAACAAAGACTTGGCACTAAATCACTCAATGATTTCATTGGGCTCGTGCACCATGAAGCTAAACGCAACGGCTGAAATGATCCCAGTAACATGGGCTGAATTCGGTCAGCTTCACCCGTTTGCTCCACTAGACCAAGCAGTAGGCTATCAAGAAATGATTGCCGAGCTAGCCGAGTGGCTAATTAACGTAACGGGTTACGACGCGCTTTCTATGCAGCCTAACTCAGGTGCGCAAGGTGAATATGCGGGCCTATTGGCTATTCAGCGTTACCACGAAAGCCGTGGCGAAGGTCACAGAAACGTGTGCCTAATTCCAAGCTCGGCCCACGGTACTAACCCTGCATCAGCGCAAATGGTTAGCCTTAAAGTGGTAGTAGTGGCTTGTGACGCTAACGGTAACGTAGACCTTGACGACCTTCGCAAAAAAGCAGAAGAAGTAGGTGAGAACCTATCGTGCGCCATGATCACATACCCGTCTACCCACGGTGTATATGAAGAAACCGTACGCGAGATTTGTGACATTGTTCACCAATACGGCGGTCAGGTTTACATGGACGGCGCGAACATGAACGCGCAGGTGGGCATTACATCACCTGGCTTCATTGGTTCAGACGTGTCGCACCTTAACCTGCACAAAACCTTCTGTATTCCACACGGTGGTGGCGGCCCAGGTATGGGACCAATTGGTGTTAAGTCGCATCTTGCGCCTTTCCTACCAAACCACACGGTTGTTAACGTAGAAACGGCGGGCAAAGACTGTGGTGCGGTATCGGCAGCGCCATGGGGCAGTGCATCAATTCTGCCTATTAGCTACATGTACATCAAAATGATGGGTAGCGCAGGCTTACGTAAAGCAACCGAAGTAGCTATTCTTAACGCTAACTATGTGGCTAAGAAGCTAGAAGGGCACTTCCCAGTGCTTTACAAAGGCAACAACGACCGCGTAGCGCACGAATGTATTATTGACCTTCGCCCGCTTAAAGAAGCAAGCGGTGTAACCGAGCTAGACATTGCGAAGCGCTTGAACGACTACGGTTTCCACGCGCCAACTATGAGCTTCCCAGTAGCGGGTACGCTTATGATTGAGCCCACCGAGTCGGAAGCGAAGTACGAACTAGACCGTTTCATTAACGCCATGGTTAGCATTCGCCAGGAAATTGCGAAAGTAGAAAGCGGCGAGTGGGATGCCACAGACAACCCGCTACACAATGCACCGCACACACTAGCTGACATCTGTGACAGCGACTGGAACCGCAGCTACGACCGCATGCTAGCAGCGTACCCAGCACCAGAAGTACACAGAAACAAGTTCTGGCCGACGGTTAACCGTATTGATGACGTATATGGTGACCGTAATCTAATTTGTTCTTGCCCTAGCATTGAGAGCTATGTTGAGGAGTAGGGTGGTTGTGTGACAATTAACGGGGTTACCTGATAGAATTTTTTAAGAAGCCTCTACCTTTATTGGTAGGGGCTTTTTAGTTTTAGGAAACTACATAGCCATTATCAAGAGTTAATCGGCAAGAAAGGATTGCAATATTTTAGACTATTGATTTTGATGAGAAGCTCTTACTTCAGTCCAGTAGTTAGTTGGAGCCGTATTAGTAGTTATTTGCCAAAATGCTTTACTGAAGATTAGCTCATTAAAAAGGAGGCCAATGTGCTCAATAGTTTCAAACTTGAAATATCTCTCCAAAAAGATGTTAAGAAGTCTAAACTATTCTAAATTAACTTACTCTTGTAGTACCCGCTGGCTCCCTCTATGATTATCAACGAACTGTTGTTGGAATAGCAGTCAAAAATAGTCAGTAATGTTCAGGATGAACAACCCCACGTCATCCTACCTAATTGCATTATCCATAATTACAAATAAAGACATGGACAAAAAATGGACCAAGAACAAAGAAACATAGTGTGCACTAACTATAGAGCAAATGCAGACAGCACAACTGGAAGAGCCATAGCACTTTATGAGAGAGAGCCCGAAACAGGAAAGCTAGCTAGGATAAACAAGGACAGATTTTTTTGTGATGAAGATGATTGTCAAGTTTATGTCATGGCTAATCATCGAACAGGGAATGATTATAGTAATTTTCTTGAACAGAAGTACTCCAATAGGCTTTATCAACTTCAGTGTGTAGAAAACAAAAATGTAGGTGAAGAAGCACGCTTAGATTTTGCAAAAAATAAGTCTAATTTATTTAATACTGAGTCTATAGAGCCTAAAGATGTATGTGAAGTAATTGAGGTAACTGAGTTACCTAATCCTTTTGAGCCAGTACTTTTTCTGGAATCTTCGCCGCTTACTAGGCATATTTTTCTTCGAGACGAACAATACTCATATGGTCCATTTGAATATGAGACTATAGATGATTTAGATGGAGATTCAAAACTAAAAGTAATCCTCAAAAAACCTACCGATACAAAATATTTAGGCAAAATACTAACTAAATTGAGTGTCTTTAGGTTTAATAATTCAGACTTGGATGAAAATTTTGAACACTTTGATTACGAAAGTAAATTGATAAATGGGATCCCTTTTAATAAAAGCTTTTATCACAATTTAAATGATTTTAGACTTTTCGAAACTTCACAAATTAATTATGGATTTGTAGATGAGATAGAAAAAGCAATAAGTACTATAATTAAAGAAACAAATACTAAAGGAATTTCTCCGAACCAAGTGGCACTGCTTGCTACTAGACTTAAAAATAAGAAAACTAAGTTTAATTTCGATACAGACTATGTAATTAGTTTGATGCATCAAGATAAGTCGTTTGAAAAGATTTTGCGGTCTAGCAAAGAAGAGCTAAATAGCTTGATTGTATCTAATATTTTGTTAAGTAATGAAAGTAATCGAGCACAGATTTTAAAGCTTTTAAAGGAAGATGAAGACTTACTGACTGAAGCGAAAGAGCAAATAAAAGAAGAGAAGCTTGAGCTTGATAACGATATAATTGAATTGAAAAGAAAACAAAATTTAGCGAATCAGGAGCTTCAGGAAACTAATGGTAAAATTGAAAAAGCAAAGAAGGAACAAAAAGAAGTAAGTGAAGCTGCAGAACGAAAAGCAATCAATGAGCTTAAAAACCAGAAAACTAGCCTTAATGAAGAAATAGATATTTTAGAAAGTAGAAAGAAAAAAATAGATGAAAAGTATCAAGATCTATTTGAACTTGACAGTGTCAAGCAAGAGCTTGAAACAGTAACAAGCAATTTGGCGGATGCTAGATCTGAATACGACTCTAAAGTTATTGAGTTGATGAAAAAAAATAACGAAATCTCCACTAAGGAAGAAGAGATTAGAGAATTACAAAGGAAAGAAGCTGACGAATATAAAAAAGGTTTGTTAAATGTAAAAAGTAGTATCGATGTTCTAACTCAATTTTCGGAAGATGTAGAATGTATAAAGTTTGAAACAAAAAAATCTTCCGAATTGACAAGAATAGAATCAAAGAATGATATCTGTGATTTTGTTAAGTATTCGCAGATTGTTCTATCTGACTATGACAGACAGTTATCAATTGAATTCTTGATCAATATACTGGTATGTCTAGACCAGTCTTTCATAACTATTTTTAGCGGATTACCTGGTACAGGTAAAACTTCATTGGCGACTCTACTAAACGAAAAGGTTTTAAAGTCTCGATTCAATAAGGTTCAAGTTGGTAGAGGTTGGACTTCAGAGAGAGACTTACTCGGTTATTTTAATCCTATTACTAATAAGTATGTATCCTCTGGTACAGGTATGTACGAATACTTAGAAACCATTGCAGAAGACAATAGGTTTAATGTTGTCTTGCTAGATGAAGCTAATTTATCCCCCTTAGAACACTATTGGTCAAAATTCATGGGCATATCAGATGATTTCCAAGGGGCAGAAGTTAAGCTGTCTAGCAATAAAGCTGTTTCGGTCGGAAATGGTCTTAGGTTTATCGCTACAATTAATAATGACATGACAACCGAGCCTTTGAGTCCTAGATTGTTAGACAGATCTCCTTGTATAAGACTCGATGTTTTCTCGGAAAAAGATAGTGGAAACTTGGTCGGATTGGACTTGATCTCTGAGTCGGACAAAGATGAGCTGCGTAGTAAGTTTCAAAAAGCAGGGCTCTGTATTGATTCCATAGAGCAAGTCATCATGTCGTGTAATTCATCGAGTAAAGACTCTGGATGCGATGATATTTTCGAAAAATCGTGGGATACAATTCAAGATATACAAAAAAGGCTCGTAGAAGACAACAACTCAGAAGGGAGTCTCGGTCCAAAAATATATTTATCCCCGAGAAGAATGCTAGCGATACGCAAATACTTTGAAATCACAATCAGTATTTATAGTGAATTTTCGATTAATAACAGTGATTGGATAGAAAGTGCCAAACCGTACCTTTTTCTTGACTATGCGATATCTGAGTTTGTTCTACCCTTAATTACAGGCCATGGAAAAGCATTCAAGAAGAGGTTAATCGCTTTGTTGGAAGATCTACAAGTAATTCATAAAGGATTGGATAACTCACTTACTCTGTCTGTCGGTTTGCTTGAAACACTTATCGGGCAAGGCGAAGAGGATCTTGAAACATATGACTATATGTCATTGAGGTGAGTATGGACCTTTGGATTACTCAAGATGAAAGTGAACATAAAGTGTCGGCGGTAGAAGAGCCCGCGAGAATAATGGAAACACATCCATTATTCTTTAAGTTAGTGCTTAATGAGTTAATTTACGACCCATACTTACTAGTTGGGAGCAGTGAAATAAAATTATCGCTAGAAGACTCGGATGGTGAGAAATTTACGTACGTATCTAATCAAGGGAAATATTTTATAAACAATGTCGGCGTTGCTTTTATAGATATTGAATATACAGGGTGTGAGCATGCTAGGAGAATTGGCTATGTAAACATACTTTCCAGCAAAATCACTACCGACCGCCTCTATCAAATGCTTCAATATATTTGTAAGGTTGATACGAAGTTACTACATTGCTGCTTTTCAAAAACACTAATAGCAGCAGGTGGGAGCAATTTTGAGCATATTGATCTCCAACACAAACTAATAAAAACAGAGTCTATATTGCAATTTATCTGGGATAACAAGGAAAAGTTTCGAACGCAACCATGTAAGAGGATACATACCAAAGAGGTGATTAGAAACTATTCGCCCAAGGATGCAATTGACGACAGGTCCTACGAATGGTTATTTTCAAATATTGACCAACTTCATAGTTCTCCCTCGCCAGATAGAACAATAATCAAATTTTTTACAAAAGAGTTTTCCACAGAAAAAATACTATCGGCAGAGGTTCATGAAGATACAGATGTCTTCGAAAATCAGGTTATTTTAGCATTTGTCATCGCGGTAAAAAAGTTCATCAGTGAATTAAAAATTAGTGCAAGTGATAGTGAAAAGATTTCTCGCTCAAAGAAGTATGTGAAGAATTATGAAGGCTTTACGGATATCGCGCCTTATATACAAAACTTTGTTTTTGAGAAAATATCCAAAAGAAAAAATTTGATAAACAGAATAGAAGCACTATGTGATTCATGTCTAAAGTTTTTATACAAGTTTATTCCATGTTCATACAGAAATAATAGTAGACCAAGAGTCACTCAATACGTAGTAAAGCGAGCACACTATTTGCAACTTTTTAAGCTCATCGATGGCTGGTGGAATATCAAAGCGAGTGACTTTAGTGAAGATAACGAACTAGAGCATTTGCTTTATTCGGTGCAGTCCCTCGACAAAGTTTATGAATTATATGTTTTATTGAGCCTGCTTGAAAGTGCAGCGGATTTGGGCTATTCATTAGACGCTACTTCTTACTTAGATTTTTTATCAAAGCCTTCTATGAATGTTAATTCGGAAGCTGAAAGGCCAGGAAATGAAGCGTTCAATTACTACAAGTTAAACCAGGGTGATTTACAGGTAGAAATATACTATGAGCCAATAATCTACCCTCTATATGATGATATGCATGATAGGGAGTTATATATACTTGATAAAATCCCAAACGAATCGTCAGCTGAAAAGCTGACGAATTCGAAGACGATCAGAACGCCAGATTACATTATTAAAGTCAAAGACAAAATAAGAATGACTGAGCAAGTTTATGTTCTCGATGCAAAATTTAGTAGTTATGAAACTGTTCTTTATCAAAGATTGCCAAGCAAGAGCAATCAGCAATATGGAAGAGCATCAGTTGGCCTAGTAGATAAATATTTGCATGGAATGAGAGTAAATAACGTGAATAGTCGTAGTGACCTGATAGATGGGATTTTTGCAACGTATATTTCTGGGTTTCCACAAAATATTCAGAATAGGAAGATACAAGGGGTTAACTATTACTACTCATTATTTGGAAATAAACCAACTCCGCCATTTATCGACTTAATAAAAATATCTCCAAACCAAGAAGATCAAAAGAGTAACGATTGTAAGAAATTTCTTTCAAAGTTGCTTGAATGTTCCACATTTTAATCAAGATAAGTTGCGGGAAAAGTGGGGAAGTTGTCAGAAAAAGTCTGAGCTAAAAAGCGAATCAATTGGTTCGCTTTTTAGGGAAGATGCGAATAAGTCCCCGATGTGAGATCATAGCTGCATAGTAAATCACAGCCATTACCGCCCATGAGCCAACAGTTAACTTTTGCCGATAGCGAGTTTTCCAGCAAGCGCCGTCAGACCCGTAAAGAGATATTCTTATCCAGAATGGATAACCTGCTGCCGTGGTCTCAATTGCTGGAAGTGATTGAACCCTTTTATCCTAAAGCAGGCAATGGCAGACGTCCATATGCGCTTGAGACCATGTTTCGCATTCACTGTATGCAGCAATGGTATAGCCTCGGTGATGAAGCGATGGAAGATGCGTTATATGAAATTGCTTCGATGCGTCAGTTTGCGCAACTGTCACTGGATAAAGCCATTCCTGACCGCACCACCATTATGAACTTCCGTCACTTGCTGGAAAAGCACAAGCTGACTCGCCAATTATTCAAAACGGTCAACCAATGGCTGTCGGAGTGTAAGCGATCAATATAGACCCGGATCACCCCATTTTATCTAAATCGC
>TARA_B100001778_G_scaffold50455_1_pt1 | contig 22588 bp, 36 predicted proteins | sample TARA_B100001778 | Tara Oceans TARA_B100001778 (sample SAMEA2623826) | marine metagenome | biome: marine biome (ENVO:00000447); feature: deep chlorophyll maximum layer (ENVO:xxxxxxxx); material: "saline water (ENVO:00002010), including plankton (ENVO:xxxxxxxx)" | depth 40 m
GACTTAAAACCACTTATGAAGTATGTTCAAGAAAACGATTTAGACTCCGATGATATTTTACCAGAAATCATTGAGGAATCTCCATTGAACAGACCTTACTCAAAAGTTTCTAAACCCCAACTACTCAAATCCAGAAATGCAGGATTTTTGAACTTCATGCGTAGAGCCACTTTATCCGTCCCATGTGCTGAATGTTATGGTAAAGGATACATCAATCGCACCGCAGGAGAATACGATGAACACGAGTGGACAGAAGAGTGCGAAACTTGTGATGTAGACGGAGAAGTAGAAATTGATAACACTGATAATCGCTATTACAGACAGCATAAGGAGGATTACCCACTATGAATACCATACCAAACTTTCCGTTTCCCGAACCCGACTTAGCACCCACTGGCACAAAAGTTATTGTAGATGAGCGCAAGCCTCGTCAAATGTTTGACCCTGCTAATGGCACAGAATGGTGGTGTCTTAACAAATATGACGGGGTTCGTTCTTTAGCAGGATATTGGAATGTTAATGATTACTTAGCCATGACCAGTCGTAAAGATAACATCCAAGATGGACCAAATCTTCAGTATCCTCGTGAATTATTGCAGGAGTGTTATCGTTATCTTCGTAAGGAAGGAATCTGGAAAGTTTTGGGAGATGGATTAGGACCAGTAATTGATGGTGAAATGTATGATGACCGAGTAACTGACGACCCTGCCTACTTTGATACCTTAAGTGGTATGGTTCGTAAATCTTCAGACACCTCACCCGGTTTTGAAGGTATTTATTATTTGATATTTGATTGCTATTGGCCTGATGACCCCGGATTAGTTTATCAAGACCGCATGACTCGTCTAATCAAAGACTTACAAATTGCTATTCCAGCCGTTACCGCATCCATGAGAAAGACGGTAGGTTTTTTCACTAAATACCACAACAAACTTCGTTTCTGTTCTATCCCTACTTCTGGAGAATCATACTTCCTCTACAATGATACCAGACTTTTACCTGCATACAGCACATCTCCTGATAACTTAGACATAGCAACTGCTTCGTCAGACCCATTTGTTGCCAGAGACCACGCTGCCATTAACATTTTGAATCCTGATTATTGGAACATTTTAGGTGCTGGCACAGCCTCATCAGCATTTGCTGATATTGGAGAGTTACTAACTTACTACTTAGAATCTGCTGAAAGTTTAGGATTAGAAGGTATTATGATTCGGAGTAATCAAAGAGAATACATTGGTGGACGAGCAGGAACTAATCTTTACAAGTTAAAATCTTTTGAAGATGACGAGTTTGAAATCATTGGCTACAACGGCGTAATGTCTGAAGCAGGAATACTTTTGAATCGCCCAGTCTGGAAATGTATTACTAAAACTGGACAAGAGTTTTTAGCCAGCGCACCCGGAAATCATGTTTCACAAGAGCAACAATGGGAAGACCGAGATGACCTCGTGGGCAAAATGCTGACGGTCAAATATCAAAACCTTTCTAAAGATGGTGTCCCAAGATTCCCCAAAGGCGTAGCCATTCGTGATTACGAGTAAAATCCCAATTGGATATTTGAAAATATCGGGGTTTTTTGAGCCTTGTCAAAATTGAAACTTATGCTTATTCCGATTCCCAAGCACTCCGAATAGCCTCAAAGACCTCATCCGAATCAGAAGCCATAATGTTTAACCAAATATAGTCCTCTGGAATCTGGGCAACTTCGGTTTCACTTGGGTCGCTTCGGTTTGCCCAATGAACTTCCCAATCAGGATAAGTTTTCTTCAAACGCTCACGCTGTAAATCTTCGTCCAGATGAAGTCTCACGATTCGCCAACCCTGTGTGGATAACTTTTCGGCTTCATTGATAAATCTCACATCATCTACAATTGCCACATCATATTTGTCGGTAGCAAAATCTTCATCAATGGTGCGATTCATGTAATCAATCCAAACATCGGGTCGGATTTCTCGCATCTTCATTCCAATTTGCTGTAAAAGTTTTCTGTCCTTTTCTACCATACCAAAAAGATTACTACCAATTTCTTTAACTTTGGTGGCTAAGGAATGACGCTCAACTCGGTAGTCCAGTGATATTAACTCCTCTTGCATTTTGTTTGCCAATGTGGATTTACCACTTGCCATCTGTCCTGCAATCGCAATCTTCATTCACTCACCTCATCAAGTTCATACGGCGGGTCGCAAAAAAAACATTCTCCTTTTTTCGTCAAAGATGGTGAAGGATAACCCACTCCACAAGTGATACAAGGTTTCCATGTAATTCCTGCCATCAGAACACCTCAAGCAACTTCCCCAGTGCTAAAGCACTGAAAACCGCCGCCATCAAGGAGGTTAATGTTCTCATTAGTTCCATTTTATGATTATGTCGGTCTAACCACTTTTCAAACCTACCTCTACGAGAAACACCGCCTAAAAAGTTCTTTTGATTTCGTGTTTCCCAATCAGTGATTTGTTCACTCCAATGGTCAAGCCAAGCATCCATTTCAGGTGAGCGAGTCATATCCTTACTATGGTGCATCACCCTATTAAACTTTGTTGAATCCCATTGGCCGTCAAGCCTTCGTTGGCTTCTATGGATTCGCACAAATGAGTTGGCAAGAAGTTTTTCAAGGCTCGTCCATCAATACCCTTACTATATTGAAACCAAAAGGTCGGGTCAATAATGTAAGTATTAGCAGTATCGGTTCGGCTACGAACTGCACGACCACACATTTGAGCCAAAGCAATTCCTGTTTGTTGATTATACCATGCAGGATTAGCCTTCATTTTCTTAGCGGTTCGCACATCTCCTAAACTAAGGTGAGGAAGTTTGACTACAATACAAAAGGCTGCATCTTTCCCATCAAAACCTTGATTTAGATAAGTAGACATAATCACACCACCCTTAGAACTTTTCCATTCTTCAATAGCAGCGTCCCGACCATGTGCCGACTTATCGTGCTGAATCAATCTTTGGGCTTGTGTTCTGTTCAATTCATTGATAAGTTCACTAAGTTGTTTTTCAATTCTGTCGGTGTATGGTAAGATGATTCCTTGTTGATTAGGATGTTGCTTCATAATATCTAAAATAGTCTCTGCGGTTTGTTTCCAATCTTTGTCGCCTTGACCTTTGCGTGTTAGCAATCCACCCGTTTCACGGGTATAAATGGGCCGATTCTTCAATGGGAAACTACTATAACCTATTCTAATAAAAGCAGTTTCATCAGCCTTAAGTCCTAATTCTTCACAGAACATTTGAGGGTCGCCAATAGTAGCACTCAAAAAGATTCTCCTCTTGCCTGCGTGCAACAACAAACTTTCTGCAAACTCTTTAATCTCAATACATTTGAAATTGACAAAAGTTTTCTCATCACTCATTTGCCAAATCCAGTTAGAAGTATCGTGAGTTAATCCTGCTATAATTGTTTCCAATCTTTGAGTAGTCCTCATGGCTAACTTGAGGTCTTTGGTATCCTCGTAGCGATTCTGTTTCAAGTTCATTTGTATTTCTTTGTCTAAATCATTAAGATAAGCAATCCACACCGCAGCCGCCTTATTCAAAATATCTTCGGACATTCTCATATCTACGCTGGGAATCCTTGGGAATCCCATTTTGCCAGTTCGGGGTCTCCACGGACTTAACCTTTCTTTACGAAGTTCGTGAGCCTTAACTTGTTCTGAACCAGATAATTCTAAAATCTCTGTTAAACTTTTAATCTGAAGTAGTCTTTCTAACATTCTTTCACTCAAGTCCAAACTAAATGCACTGACCATTACATCTGGTAGGTTATGGGCTTCATCTACAATCAAAAACTCTCGTTGTGGCAACATCGGGGTCATTCCAATGGCCGTAGCATAAGCCATATTTGCTACGAAATACTCTGCGTTTTGAGCCTTCGTCAATGAACCGTAATAATCACACAAAGTATCTGTGGGAACATCCCAACGGATTCCTCGCTCTGAATCTTTTGGATTCTTGAAGGGACATTGAAAATCTTTGATAGTCACGCAAGGTGCGGTATCTGCTGTGCAACTATGACCGCCTTTTATTCCTGCTCTTGCTCTTTGAACTGCTGCTTCTGCCACTTCTGCATCACGACATCCTGCTTCAACATCCAAACGACACGAATAATTTCCACGACCCATAATGCTTTCCATGAATGGCATTTCACTAAGGTATTGACTCTGCAAACCTTTCAAATGAGTTAGCACATAGGAACTTTTCTTCTGACTACCAAACATCTTAGGCAAGACCATACTGAAAGCAGACTTTCCACTTCCAGTAGGGCTTTCAATGATTATGTTTTTGTATCCTTGTCTCAAAAGTTTTGCTACCGACGGAATAACTTGCTGTTGCTCTGGTCGTGCATCTTCAAACAAAGTTCCATCAACCCATTGTTGATAATTTGTAAAATCAACATCTGATTCAGCAGTTAAATGTAATTCCACATAACCCGGTGCTTGTTCGGCTTCTTTAGGAGGTAGTAAAGTTTCCTTACCCACTTTACCAAGTTCTGATTGCTTAGTAGACTTGAAAGTTTCTAACTTAAATGTATCAAGGTCGTCGTCCTCTACCGCACTTCGTTCAAATCTGATACCATCTACTCTAATATCTAACTTAAACTTATCACAAAACTTTACCAAGTTCTTGATGCGACGCTCATTGAGAGCCATATCTCCTGCATAGCAATAGTTTTTACCATCCCAACGCAAGTCATAAGTATTTCTTAAGACATCACGGAATCTACGAGTAGAACCTCTAACTTCAACTAAGACCATATTATGACTAAGGCGAAGCACCTACATAAACATTAAGTATCAGCGCAAACCATAATCTATTATGAACACTCCCAAAGTCTTGAATTGGATAAGGTTTCCATATTCTAATGACGAAATGCAACATTTCTGGATGTTAGAATTGTTTGGTTAAACTTTAAGTATCAAGTCATGCTATTATCTACTATGCTGACCATGGGTTTTGCCAACATTCCCAGAAGTGATAAAGTCACTGATGGTGGAGATGACGCATGGTTTGTCACTAATTCTATTGTTAATGCTATGGGTGTTGCCGATGGCGTAGGCTCTTGGAGAAGAATGGGTATCAATGCAGGCAATTGCGCTCGGTGTGTAATGAAAGTTGCTAAAGATTATTTTATCAATGGTAGAGAAGTGGTTTCCGATAGTTTAGTAGAGGCAGATATGACTTGTCGTGAACAAGGCAGCACTACTGCCTTAGTAGCCCATTTAAGTGATTCTAAGATTTTGAACATCAGTCAGGTTGGCGATTCTAATGCCGTAGTTATTCGTGATGGTAAGATAAAGTTTCAAACTGAATCAGGAACTCACTCTCGGAATGTTCCGTTTTCTATGGGTTTAAGTTCCAAAGATAACTTCAGCAAAGTTTTAACCGACTATCAATTCTTTTGTAAATCGGGCGACATCATTATTTTGGGAACTGATGGTTTATGGGACAATTTGTATCCTGTGCAAGTTTTAGATGTTCTTAATGCAACTAAACTTAAAAGTCCTACTCGCATAGCAAGAGTTTTGGCTAACATCTCCTATGAAATGAGTCAAGACGAAGAAATATGGAGTCCGTTTGCTCAAGATGCCTACGAAGCAGGTGATATTTATGACACCTTAGACTTATCTGTTTGGGAGGGCGGAAAGCCTGATGATATTACTATCGTTGTGGCTATCGTTGAATAATTTCTTCAATCTCGGCTCGTAAGTTATTGTAAGCCGTAGTCGCAAACCAAGTAAAACAACCAGCCCAACAACTTAAACTAAAGGCCAGTAGAATCCAAAACTCATTCATTCTTCACTCAACTCGTAAGTTACACCATAAAGAAAGTCGTTATCATACTCTTTCGGAGTATTCACCAAAGGTTTTACTTCGGCCAACAAATCGTTAGTAAGTGTGTATTGGAGTTCAAACAAAGCATTAAAATGCTGATACAACAAAGTTGTCGCTATCCCAACCACTACCAAACAAGCCAAGAAGGTAGGAACATCAATCATCAACAATCAACTCCCAAAGCCAACGATGCCCAATTGTCCCATCGCTGCTTCAGGTGTAAGCAATCCTGCTTCAACCTTTTCAGTTAAGACACCATAAGGCAAACAATGATTTTTCCAATCGCAATATCGGCACTGCCAATCTCCAATTTGAGCCAAAGGTTTCTTTTCCCAATTAGTTGCACCTGTTTTACTAATATCTCCCGAAGCCAACTTCTTTTCAAAAGTTTCTTCATCAAATCTAATTTGATAATCACGAGGAGGTGCATTTTCTACATCTTTCAAGTAATCTTGCATCATGTAATACCTGTCCATAATGTTTTCCATAGTGAGTCCACCAATACGCTTCAGGTCAAGACCTGCCTCTAAAGAAGCCAAAGCATCAGGTTGAATACGGTCTCCGTTGCGGTCTTTGATAATAACCTCTCCACCATAGCCATCACTAAGGCTAATGTCAAAGTAAGTTGTCAAACCATCATCCACTTGACAATAAACAATACGGAATGAATCAATTTCCACACCATAGTATTCTTCTAATTTCCAGCGCATACGCAGATACAAAGCGGTTTGCATTACATGGTCCATCTTTGGGTGTCCCGTAGGATAACGCTTGTTGCCAATACCATAAACTTCTTTCTTAGAAAAATAACCTCGGTTGGTTTTCATTTCCATGCCGATAGCCTTATTGGTAGAAATATCGGTAATTTCACCATCTTCATTCATTTCAAAATCACGAAGAAGTCCGTCCACTTCACCAGAAATAATAAGTTCTCCACGAGGGTCGCCATTTGAAATATCTTCACGGATAGGGATGTTGCCTTCAATTAGCACACCCATACGATTCCAATGTGTCTGAAAGTTCTCTTCCATCGCATGACCCACAGCAAACTTAATGAAAGTTTGGTCGTCTGGTCTGTTGGTTCGTGGCACGCCTGTTTTGCTATACCAAACTGCCCTGTGGCATTTGCCAATCAACTTTTCGTTGCCAATTTCGTCTGTAATTATGCAAGATGCACCTGTTGGGTTTAATCCACCCTTACTGTATCTTACATTTCCTTTTCTCATGCTGTTAAACACTGGTTTCAATATGTCTGTCATCGTCTATCACCTTTTCAATCAACAGGCTGGTGCGCCTATCTCTTAGATATGCCTAATGCGTAGGACTCATATAAAGGTTCAGGCACTTCTGCCCGCACGCTTGAACTCATCTTTGAGGCAAACGCCTACGACGATGCGTGCGCCAGTAGCATCTTCAATAGTAACTTTTAGGTGTTTCTTCTTTTCACCATAGTCTTCAAAGACCAACCACTTTCCTTCTCCGAGTTCTAATCGCACTTGCATGACATCACCAATCAAAATAGTTCTTCATCTTCTGGTTGCACATCATCCGCAGGAGGTGGTGTTTTGTTAGCAAACATAAAGTCCATACGAGGCATCTGGCTCAAAGTTCCTTCTTCTACAAAGCGAACCAAGTTAGCACCCACTTCGGCTTCGGTGGCTTCTATCACATCAGCCATGAAATCCCAATCTCCAAACCAAGCAAGGTCGTGGCGAGTAATTGGTAAATCTTTATACATCATTACAGTTTTCTTATGTTCTAAATCTCTGCTGGTCGCAAACGCTTTGAAAAAGAAATCAGTTTGTGTTCCATCGTTGGCTTCTTCAGGGTCAGCAAACATAAAGACCATGACCCAACCTTCAGGAATAGTTTTATTTTCTTCTAATGTTTTCATCACATCTCGTAGCATTGGTGGTTCTTGTTGCTGATGAGCGCAAGTTTCCATGTCGCAACAATCGTGTTCTTCATCTTTCTTTTCATTATCTTTACTAATACTCATTTTCTATCACCTAACATTTCTGCAATTTGCTCATCGGGAACGCCCTTTTCTTTAAGATAAGTGGCGAAATCAAATCCCTCCCAGTTTTTAATCACTTCTAACATTGTTTGAAAATCGCCAAACAACTGCTCTGTGGGAACTTTTTGATTCTTCTGGACGATTTCATCTTGCCCCGGAATCTTATAATGACTAACATTCACAAAGTATTTCTTATCAATCATTGAGGAAACAACTGCACGAGCCAAATCTGCATTCTTTTGAGAATCCAAATTGACCCGAACCTTTTCTTGAGAGTGGGCTAAAAGTTCTGCTTGATGTTGAACAATAGCATTCAAAAACAAGTCTGGGTTAGAATCTAACCAACCTTTAACTTCTCCAACACTGGTTCCACGCTGCGTCAAAAACTCGGTAAAGTTTCCTGCGGTGCTAACTACAAAACGCAGAGGCTTATCTAAAATGTTAAACATTACAAAATAAACATCATCACGGTCGTCCTTGTTTTTCATTACGACTTCAGAAGTTACGACCACTTCTATATCATTGTTCAAGCCAAGTTGAACCTTGTTAATCTTGTCCATAAGGAGATTATGTCCAATGACTTACTTAAACCTTCGTAAGATTTCAGGTAAATCTTCAATTGGGTGCATATCTTCATCATTTTCTAACCAAACATTGGCGCAGATAGTTTGCACATCAATACCTTTGGCTTTAACTTCGTGAGCATAGTTCCAACCCATAAGTTTTACTTTAGGTTTCTTAGAATCTCCGTCGGCAGTAGTCCAAACCACGATGGCATCATCACGAACATAACTTTTAAGTTGATTCGGTGGTATCATTCGCTTGAACTTGTCCCATTGATGAGGTCGCAAACCTTTGATTTCAAGAGCCTGTCCATAAACATTCAAATCTCCTTTCAAAGTTTTGTTAGTAAAATCAATGTAGTGTTCTACAATATCTTCTTTCGGAATAAATCTTTTCAGATAAACCGCAGTTGCCTTTTCTGATTTGACTCCAACCAGATTGCTACTTATTTTATTATGATTGTAAGCACCAGAACCTTTTGAACCTTCGCCACCATAATGATTGACGATATTTTCAGCGTGTTGCTGACACCACTTTAATTCTTTCGGGAATAGTTTGACTGTGGCTACCATGTTTCCTCAAGACTCCTACACCGTCAATCTACTTAAACCTTTGTTGATTTACTCTTTCGGTGTTGCGCTTCATGTTGGCAGTAGTGTTAATCCCATATCGCCAAATATCAATTACGGCTAAAGTTAGCAACACTCCAAAACTCGCTAAGACAATTTCCCAGACCATAGATTAACTATGACCCACGACTGTTATGAACTTTACATATCGTCCATCAATTTCTTGAGGTGTTTCCTCAAAACTTCAATCGGTTCTTTGAGATATTCCTTTCTATCCCATGCCTGCACAACATTCATCGCAGCCAGCAATACTTCCTCGTTATGATAGTTCCCATCCATCACTTAGTCCTAAGTTATCCTGTGATATAAACTTTCAGGTTGAACTTGACCAGATAAGGGTATTTCCCTCCCCGGATAAGGGAGTCGCATGGCGACGGGAAAAGGCTGTTCCTCTCACGGAAGCGAAGCGACGACCCTACCGAGGGCTACGAAAGTTTTCTCGGTAGATGATTACTGGATTCCCGGTTTGTCCAATGGTGGTGCTTCTAAATAATGCAACAAACTTTTAGCCCAAGTTTCAGGACAATCGTGTTTCTTAATCAAACCTTCCATCGTATTACAATGACTACATAGCACACCACGAATCTTACCTGTCTCATGGTCATGGTCAATACAAGCAATCTTAGGATTACTTGCCCCGCCGCTTCGGTGTTCTACTTCTGTCCCGCAGACTTGGCAATTATGAATAGTCATAATATGATTCTTAAGAACATGAGCCGTAGTAGAATACTTGTTTTTCTTCATCATACAAGCCCCACAAACCATTACGCTTTCATCTAAATCAAAAGTCATAGCAATACCTTTTTGACCAGAGATTCCACAGCACCAACAAGGTTCACCTTTGTATTGTTCATGGCTAACGCAAGTGCTACAAAGTTGATAAGTGCTATTCGTGATACGACGATACTCTCCACAACTTTGACATTCTGCTTCAGTAGTAGTTCTTACTCGGTCTGCTTTTGGCACAGCGATTAACTCGGTATCCTTAAAAGTTTGAGGTCTTTCTACCCACGCTTCACGATATTCCAAGAATCTTTCCCACGGCCAGCCTTTACATTTTCTGGACCAAACTTTATGACAATTATTACACAATAGTTTGTTATCTTTAATATGAAATGCTTCAGTTGAGTCGCAAACTTTTTCGCAAGCGTCGCAGGATTCACCATAGTATCGGAACTTATTAGCGCAAGGCGCACACAATTGATACTTACCTTGCCAAATGGCGGTGTATTCATTACACCCACCTTTACAAATACCCAGACCTTTATTTTTAATTCTTAGGTCTTTTGGGATTTCTGGTAACGGACAATTTCGCCATGCTACCATAACACTACTAAAGTGTATCACTTACTTAAACTATCTTCAGGCGCACAGGCTTCACAACAATACAAGAAACCGCCTTGCATAATATCAAACTCTTCATTACAGACCCGACAAATACGATGTCTCCAACGCAAAGCATAACAAACCACAGTGCGTGCTTCTTCAATGCTTACAGCGTCCTCATTTTGAATTAAACCGCCTTCTATTGTCAAGCCTTTTACTTGACACCACGATTCCAGCATAGTTGGCATAGGTCGTCAGACCTACATAAAACTAACGACTACTTAAATCTATTCATCCCAGCGTGATTCTACATAGGTTTCAGAATCTCTGTCCCAAAACATTAAGGAAAGTGTGGGTGGATTAGGTCGGTGCATATACACCACATCGTAGGATTTCAGAAACGCTACGGTGCATTGTGTTAGCCCAGTGATGAACAAACGGATATGGCTTTGGTGCTTGCCTAATTTATTGAACCAACCCAAGGCTCTGGATTCTAACCATTCCATATCAAGCATACGCTCGGTGGGAACAGAGTCCCACACGGCTTCGCTTACCGCCGCTTCTTGCCAGTTAATTTGATGTCGGCCTTTTACCAATGCTACATTTACTTCATTACTCATAATTTAGTCCTCCTCCTTCAATATCCATAAATCCGCACTTTGGGCAATACCATACTTCATGTCGCTCTATTCTGGTTGGTGCTAACACCATATCACTCCGACACATCGGACACGGTGGACCCGTGGGTCTCCGATAAGTCATCATGGTGCATCACATCAGTTGTAGCGGTTGTTGTATTCCGCATAGAGTTCATCAGTCAAATCAAAGATTTGGCGAACCAAGTTCTGCGGTTGTGCTTCAGGGCTGACCTGTGCTGCCATTAGTGCCGTAGCATTGTTCAAGCACATACCCAGCGTGATACGCTGTTGGGTGGACATAACTCCTGCGTTGGAGTCGCCAATGTAAATCTTTTCACCGCTTGGAGAAATGAGTGTAATCTTAGCGTGTTCGGATTTGCTAACCAACGAAAACTGAACCTTAGAGCCTTCAGCAGCCTTAAACTTACCTGCATATCGCCCTTTTAGGTCAAACATTCCAATCTCGCCTTTTGGATTTGAAACTCCGCTTGGCCCTTTGAAGTAATATCTTAGGGTTTCTCCTCGTTCAAATCTTTTAGCATCGTATCCATCTTCGCATTCAATTTCTATATTTACGCTCATCTTATCATCTCCTAACCATTCTGGTCGGTTGTTAAATCTCATAGGTCATAAGACCCTAATAAAGTTTCAGTCCAAACGGATTTCTCGCCACTCTACACGACCTGCTTTGATTAAATCCCGAATCCTGCGTTGCTTAGTAGTTAGTTGTGATTTAGCAGCCTTAACATCCAGTAGAACTACTTTTCCTTCAGCCATATTCTTTTCTTTGTCTTGATACCACTCCCAAACCACATAGTCTAAAGGATTGCCGAGGAAACTCCAATCTTGAGGTTTCCATGCTTCGTCTATTTCATCATGGTTCAAAAATGGTGTCCATTTTTCAAGGATTTGTCCTTTACTACTGTGAGCAGATTGCGCCCTACCTTTTTGATGACGAACTTCATTCTTCAAACTTTGTATTTCTTCATCTTTCCAACTAATACTATCTTCCATGTCTAATCGCAAAGTTTCAATTTGTTGCTGGAGAAACTCTTGTTGTTCTTCTAAATGTTTTTTACCCTCTACGGAAACTGCTAAGGCTAAGGTTTCTTCTTGCAGTTTAGTTTCCAAACCCTTTACCCTTTGAAAGTAATACCAAATGCCCAAAGCAATACTGGCAACTTCGGCTATAATCACAATCCATAACCAAAGCATAAGTAGAAATGGTTGAGGAAGTATTTCAATCTTCCTTTTCCTTTTTGGCTTCTTGAACTAACAACGAAACAAACTTTCCTACTTCATTACTATATGGAGTCGGTTGAACATTGTCAAATAGTCTCATGGTGGTCTTGTTATAGGGCAAGATACCTATACCTTTCATTGAAATGGGGAATCCGAGCAGCATTAACGCCGCCCAATCAGGAATAGTTGCTCTTAACATGGACTCAATTCTCCAATCCCGACTGGCTCTTAATTGCTGTATCATCAGTAAAACGGTTTCATCTTCTTCCTCATCGGTGCTAATCTCTGGATACGGGTTATCAATATCTCCTTTCAAACTTGTTTCCAGAATATAAAGCATACTTAAATCTACTCTAAACCTTTCAAAGTCCTCCATGTTCTTAATCTCATCAGTTTCAATTAGTGAATTAAGAAACTCTGCACTATATGGAATAAATATCGCATCTGTATCCGAAATAGGGGAGAGCCAAATTACCACTCGTTGTATTTTATTAGCACACCAGTTCAGGGGCAACATAATTACACCTTTGCGCTACTACTACTTAATCATTCACTTGAGGCAGGATTGTCAGGGTTTAGTCCCAACACACCACACATCTCTTTGAAACGATTGCGAATAGTAACCTCGGTTACTCCAGCCACATCAGCAACTTCACGCTGGGTTCGGCGGTTCTCCATTAGGATACCTGCCAAGTAAATACTTGCAGCGGCGATTCCAGTAGGTCCACGCCCAGCCATAGCAGCGTGGTTTTGAGTTTTATCCAAAAGTTCCATAGCCTTAGATTGCACCTTAGTAGGCAGTTTCAAATCTGTGCAGAAACGAGGCACATACTCAATCGGCATGGTTGGTGGAACACGAACCTTGAGGGCTTTGCATAGCGCACGATAGGTGCGTCCAATTTCTTTGCGTCCTGTCTTGCTGTAAGCCCCGACTTCATCCAAAGTGCGAGCATTACCACTACGACGACAAGCCGTAAAGATACAGGCTGCGACCATACCTTCAATACTACGACCACGAACCAACTTGGCTTCAACGGCCTTACGATAAATGTAAGCGGCTTCTTCACGAACAGAAGTAGGCAATCCCATGCGACCAGCCAATCGTTCAAGTTCACCCAGAGCCAACACAAGGTTGCGTTCTGTGCTGTTGCGAACACGGGTTCGGGAATGCTGACGGCGCATACGGTTGATACGCTTTGCAGCATCACCTGAAATCTTAGCACCTGCGTAGTCTTTGTTTTGCCAACCCATATCAGTTGTCAAACCTTTATCGTGAAGTAGGTTAGTAGAGGGCATACCTGTGCGTTCTTGTGATGCACCTTCTCCATCAGAGAAAACACGCCAGTCCTTACCATAGTCAATTTCGTAATCTTGGCGAACCATTCCACAAAGTTTGCACCATGTTTCTCCTCGTGCCTCATCCTTGTGCCAATCTTTCGCACCACATTCTTCGCAAGGTTGGTCATCTTCGTGCATATAGTCCGTATTGTATTTTTCTTTATCTGTCATTTCCATCACTCCTCTCCCCATGTCTCAAATCGCAAGTAGGCAACATAAGCATCACCGGGAGTATCGTCTGCGGGGTCATCAGACCCAGAGGCTCTTACATGAACTGTAAAATTACCACTTTGATTGAAAGTATGGTTAAAATCTTGAACCGTAGTCTCGCTGGTTTCAAAAGACCATGTGTAATTATCGTGAACTAAAGAAAGGTTAAACATTCCTTGGTCCCAAACCAAGGGTTCGTGAAAACGAGTGTAAAGGTCTACATACATAGTAGTAGTTTCATTGAGCGTCAAATTAAACGACTCTCCATAGGACATTGGTGCAGAATTATTAAACTGATGTGAACTATTGATGTAAAACAAAGTTGGTTCAACGATTACTTCTTCAGGTAGTGGTGTTTCATCGGCAGTTGCCAAGCAACCAGCCAACATTAGCATCAAAATTATTGGTATTGTTCTCAATTGGTTCATAAACTTGCCCCTCACTACTGCTATAAGCCCACCACCCTTATTAAGTTGTAGGTTTCTTTCATATAACTACTCGCCATCCTCTGGGATTACGATAATCATATTTCCATCTTTCCAATACTCAATGGCTTTGTAGAACTTTTCAAAGTCTTGTCCATGTTTGTTTTGAAAGAATAGGTATTCATCAGCACGACCCACAATCCATTGGCCTAAATCTTCTAATTCCTCTTTGGTTAAAAGAGATTCATCGCAATAAATAATGACCCACACGCCACGATGTTTCTTAGCATACGCTTGTGCGCCTTTTTTGGTTTTGTAGTGTCGCCAGTAGTCCCACCACTTTTTGTTTCCTGTGTCCTCTCTCACTCCCATACTAATACAATATGGGGTTTCCCCTATTTAAGCGTTACGGTTGTTTCAATTGAAATCGCCTCTCATCAAGGCAACCAAAGGATAGCGGGCATAGTTAGGACTGAAACGATATTCCCGAACTCCCCCATCTGTGCGAGATTCTACTAAGTTTTTGGTATTGTAGATTTTAAGATGATTACTTACACTTCTTGAGTTCAAGGTATGAATCTTGTTCTTTTGGTCTAAGATATAGGCAATATCAGCAGCCGACCACCATTCTCTATCACTATCTCGTAAAAACCTTAAGATTTGATAGCGTAAATAACCCCGCCGCCCTTTGAGTTGTTTGGCCTTTTTGGAACAATCACGAGAACAAAAAGATTTGTTAGATTTATTGGCAGCCCAATTCAATTCCATATCAGCACCACAGTTGTCGCAAAAGGTAGCAATCGGAGGAAACTTGTAAATGTTGCCATGATATTTAGAATCACTAACTTTAATCTTTTTCAAACCTTTGCTAACATAGCGATAACAGTAGACACTACAATATCGCACTTGCGTCATATTGAGTTGTTGATTCGCTCTTTCAATGGGTCGGTCGCATTCAGGATTGCTACAACAATCTTTCATGCCAATACAGCCCTGCGAATCATAGTGAACAAAACTTCATCAGTATTTTCAAGTTCCATAGCGTATCGCTCGGCATCGTTGCGATTATCATACAACACTTCGCTAATATCACGGCGACCATCTACAAACTCAAGTAGAATAACATATCGTTGCTTAGACTCGCTCATACGGATACCCCTCTGCATACCTCATACCTGATAGACCCCAAATGGCTACCAGATGACTCTTACTCTTTAACAAAGAAGAATTATGAGTCGTCCCCACCTTAACAAATCTACTATCACCATTCAAAGCAGCCGTAATACTGCGTGCTGATGGTGCGTGTCTGAAACGAGCCGAAAGTTCTTGCTCAATATCTACACTTCTCATGGCTCTCATTTCTAACATACCCCGAACCGCAGGTATCCATTTTTTCTGTTTCGTCATTTAATCACCCGTTATGGCGAGCGATTTCCAACATCTTTTTAACGGCATTTGTGTGCTTACAACTCTTGTAATGGCGGAAACCTAAGCAATCACACTTGAGTTCGTCTGACCAACGAATCACCGTATATTGCTTTGTGCCGTCGCTACTTTTGACAGACCAAACATCGTTGCCCTTTCGTTCAACGCTGTTATTCATAATCACAGTCCATGCCCTCATTTCTTTGTTTTCCATCGGCTCACCTATGATAACATAGTGGAAGCACTGATATAAACTTTATGCAAAAAACGCAAATAAAGCCAAAAACAATACTGCTGTCAAAACCATGTATGGAAAGACCTTAGTAGGTTTCACATTAGTTTCTGGTTCATACAAACCCCAGCCACCACCTAATTTATTCATGCCCAATCTCTCCTGAAATCTTTAGTAAAAAAGTTTGTTTGTAATACGGTGTTAGACTTTAGCAAGACTCCAGAGGATTTATCGGAAACTTTTAACCCCGGTTTCATCTTAAGATAATTAGTGCTGCGTGTTCCATTACGAATATCTTGAAACAAAGTTTTCATATCAGGCTCACTTTCCAGATTAACTAAAATAGTTGCTTTATGATAGTTTAACATGATTTCACAAATGCAATCTAACCCATCACCCAAGTCCATAACCGTATCTACCCAATCTATTAAAGTTTCAGGCAAGTCCTCTTCCAAACCAAATAAATACAATCCATCTTGTTTGCGAGGTGTTCCATACATAGCCACACCAATAAGTTTTGGTTCTTGCATTAGTTCTTCATCAAATCCAATTACAGGAAAGAGTTCGGCACTTCTCCAATTACGAAGATAAGTTTTACCTAATTCACGAATATGTTGTTCTAAAGTTTCTCCGACATCATACGGACTGTTCAAAAAAGTCTGCCACTTGGCTTGACTATTCCATACTGCCATACTATTACTAAGTAATTTCAGTCATATAAAACTATGCAGAAGAAATATAACCACCATATCTTTTACCACCCAGAGTCATTAGTGGCACTACACCATATCCTCCGAGTTTCTTGGCTTCAGCATAACTCCACCCGCTTGGTCGCATACGGTCAAAACCGCCGCCGCTTGGCACGGTAATATCATACCACGCACCCTTGATAAAACCTTTCCACTTAACACGGTCTCCCGGTTTCAGGTCTGCAAACTCTTTGGCTTCTTTACCTTGAAGCATAGCCAAAGCAATAGTTTGACCGTCGCCAGCCAAACCCACTGGGAATAACAAAGTATCAGAACTTACTGTGTAAGGACCTTTAATATCTTTGAAATTATCAAAAGCACGGCATTCGGGACAAGTTTTACCTGACTTACTATCTTTCCATCTATCATCAGTTGTCCATTTGTTAGAACAATGGTTGCATTGACGGTCAAGCATCACATAATCAATAACTGTGTTGTAAGGTCCTGATTCAAAAGCAGTAGTAGACTTTCTTTTAGTTCCTGTTCGCAAGTCTAAACCTTTAGTTACGACAAAAGTTAAGTCATCTACTCCTGCGGAACGCTGCGCTCTGGTAGGAATGTTTTCTTTACCATTAGATTTGTTCATAGCCGAAACTACTTCCCAAAACTTTCCCCATTTCTTGTTAGTAATTGGATATTTTACTTGAGGTGATTTAACAGAGTGACCTCCATAAGAACTTTTGGCTTTCTTAGCCGAGCCAGTGGTTCTGGTAGTTGTTCGGGACATAGTGCTGGTAGATTCTTCATCACGAGCCGCCGACAGCAATTCGTCAAAAAAAGCATCAGGGGCATCGTTAGTATCATGCCAAAAGTTGATAATAGGAGTGTCAGCCCACTGCTTACGAGCCTCAATAAGTTCTTTTTCTTCTTTAGACACCATAAATAATAATGTGTCTTACTGCTACTTAAAGACTTGTCCACACTTGTCGGGGGACACCCATAAGACCATCACGCTCTTTGAATTGTTTTTTCTTGGCAATTTCCAAAAAGTTTCGGTTGTTCAGACCATATCCACTACCTGCTACTAATACAGCAGGTGCAAGATTTAACTTTTCCCGATGCGCCCTAATAACTACTTGAAACAATGATTGATAATCTCCAGCATCTAACCAGAAATATCCATCTTCATAATGCGCTTCACCAATCCATTCGTGTTCGGTGCGGTGGTCTTCACCAACTGCTCGCAAACTTTCCATTTCTTGGTCTAACTTTGGAGGTGTTTCCATTTCGTGGTTGCAGTTAGCACAACGACCTTTAGATTTAGACTCATCATAAACAATTCCAAAACAATAATCTCTTTGTTGCATTCTTCTTTTGAGTTCCACTTTTCCCGTTCTGGGGTTATGTTCTTTTAACTCACTACATTCTGGACAAAAGACTACACTCGGAACGAAAGTTTCAGTCTTGCCATATTTGTGGCGATAACCAGACTTTTCTTTTACTGGTTCATAATACTCAAAGCCTGTTATGGCTTGACCCACTTCAACTTGTTTCATCTCACCACTTACCCAATGGGCAGGATTCAGAACTTTTCTGTGCCTTGAGTCTTAGAATACAACCGCAAAGGCGACAATAACTTCCCGTAAGTTTCTTCGCCATCTCTGGACACTCACGGCAAATCTCCATTCGCTTGGTGAACTCTTTAACACCCATACTATCACATTAGGTTATCTCTTACTTAAACTTAGAGTCCAAACAGGTTTCGCAAAGATTCTGCCGTTTTCCAATTTAGCACCGCCGTAAAGTCATTCAGTTGAAACTCTAAAAATATGGGCAAATTATGTTTTTCTTCAGCAGTTCCGTTGAAATCAGTGATAAACTTAGACCACGGAGTATAATTCCAATCATCATCAGTATCAAACCACTTACCACCCACCGTGGAGTAATCCTTGGGTAATTCTTCAATAGGTTTCTCTCCTGAAAGTTGCTCAATTTCAGTAAAACCTACTTCTATTAAATCACCCACACTCCATTCGGCTTTACGGCTTAAATGGGCTAAGTGCTTAAAATTACTCAACATCAAAGGCGTTCCTTCTAAAATAATAAGAGCATTACCACTACGAGTCATAATAACTCCCTTTCCATCTACCCACTTTTCCATACAATCTTCAAAATAAGGATTATCCGATACCCACTCGCCAAAGTCATGGGCATCTCCAGTATTGTCATGGAGCCAATCGCCAGCAACCGAGACTGTGAAAAAACCTTTGTTAGCATCACCAAACTTTTCCCACGCAGCCTTAGTTGGTTCACCTTTGTATTTCAAATAAAACTCTGCTACTTCTTGAAAACTTACCATCTTATCACCTGCGGTCGTTTTGTAGTTTCTTCTTTAATCCCGGAATGTTCCAAAAATCTTTTACTTGGTCAGCAGTAATTTCGTCTGAAACAGGCGACTTTGGTGCGCCCATGTTTTTATTTCCTGCAACTTTTTGTTGGCCTCGTCCTGCATTGGCTTGTTCTTGCATATCCCTAACAATATCTTCCGCAGTAAGTTCTGGAGGTGGAGTCACCGTAGAACTCAAAAGTTTGTTTCGTTCTTGCATTATTGCTTTCATTATATCTTCTTGACTTGTCATTTTTAATCACCTAACAACATCTTTATGTTGGCATTAGACCAATTCAAAGTTTTACCCATTATCTCTTCCAAACTCATAGTTACCTTCCAAACATTTAATCCAGTAGCGCAATTCGCCCACTCGGTAGCAATTCCTTCTCGCATTTCACCCGACCAATCACTGTTGAACTCTAACATTTGAGCGCATCGTTCTTCATCAAGGCTGTTCAAGGTAATACCACTCCAAGCAGTAGCAGATACAGTGATTACATTAGTGTTAATATCCAAAAAATCACCTGTTGTCATCCAAGCAGAACTTTCAAACAGTTTCCTTTTTTTGTTATATCCAATATACCACCAAATATAGGGGAAAACGGTGTCACTATCTTTAGACCACATAAGCAGTATTCCATTACCTGCCTTAATCGCAACCTGCATATCTTCATCCAACCACAATTGTTCAAACTCGTCCCAATCCTCTGGTGGCTCATCATCAACATCCCACCTCTTTACCAATTCCATATTTGTTTCGTTAGAAAACTTTATGATTTCACGCCCCACATAATCCGCATCGTCCTTACCATTTATTTCGTTAAGTAAAAACCAAACCTGTGATGGAGTCATAAGAAACACTAATCATTATGCGTCTTTGATACTTAAAGATTCCACATAGGCATTCCTCTTTTCCACACTTCAGTAGCAGGGTGAATCCCCATTTCAGGAAACTCTGGACGCTCGTAATCGTTTTGGGCTGTCCAAGGATGTATAGTAGTTACGATGTCCCAGAGGCTTACTTGAAAGTTTTCATTTATTAGTTTCTCTAATGCTGTTCTTTCTTCTGCATCTAAAGGCCAAACCACTTGACCTGTTTTTGGATGTAGACTATATGGACAACGAATCACACCTTGTCTTTGAATCGGTGCTAAGTCCAAATAGTTAATAGGTGTATCGGCTGCCTCCTCATAAATTGTTTCCGTGACTGTTCGGAAAAGTTTTGCTTGGTATCGTAATGGGTCATTCTGCGTCGCATAGGTTTTCTTCCAGTGAGGACTAATTTTAGTTACTAAACTTTCGGCTTCGTCGGCGTGCAACCAAACATGGAAACCTTTGGAACCTGAAAATACAATTTGAGGGTTGAGACCGTGCTTGGTTTCCAAAAACTTTGCGATGTCATTTGCTACGCCAAAGGCTGCGCCCGGGTGGTCGGGATAATCTACATCCCAAACTAAATCTTTTCCTTGATAAATAGTTTCAAAGTTAATCTGAAGTTCCTCACAACCTTGTCTGGTTAAGGTTTTCTTCCAAAAAGTTCTAAACTCTTTCATAGCATCTTTGTTAAAACCTGAAACTCCTCGCTCTCGCAAAGGAGGTGGTAATCTTAACATTGTCCACTCTACTCTATTTGTCCCCACGAACAAACTTATTCTACGCTCTGGGTGTCCCACAAGTTTCAAAGTTTTGCCCACCGAATCTGATTTCTGGAATCTTTGCTGTCGGAAACCAAAATCTTCGGCACGGTCGTCAGAACGATGAATCGTAAGTTTTACTTCTCTGGGTCTGGCAAAATCGGCAATAGCACCCTGCACAGCCTGTGAATCTAACCAACCCATAATATCTTATCAGCGTATCACTTACATAAACATTAAGTATCAGTGTCTATTTATGATAACTATGGGTCGTATGGGCTATATCAAGACCAAGAGAGACTTAATTCCTACTATGGAATCATGGAATCTGTTATCTTATGTGACACAGTGGCCTGAGACTTCCAACCCAACTATTCAACACAACATTGATGAAATACCTTACTCCGTTTATGCAGACACAGATGGTTTTTTTGAGTTTTGGGCGAAGCCGAAGAACAGGAGGGATACTAAGAATGTTTGGTCTGTCGTAGACCAAGAAAATAAAATTACGGTTTTTTTCCTCCCAGATAGTAGAAAAACCAAGAGCCTTAATCCAACTATGGTAGGACCGTTTAGATACAGTTATCTTTCTGGAACTAAAACTTTGAGTTATCAGCATTACATAACCAACGGAGATTTAGAAGTAGATGCTGAATTGTTCCAGAAAGAATTAGATACTACCATGTTTCTATATGAGAATGGTGAGAAATTACCAAAATGGTCTTTTTATCGTTTTGAACCTGACCCAACCACGGCTTATGTGGAAGTTATGAATTGGAGGGAGTTCCCAGATGAAATACTTGACTAATTGTTCTGACTGTGGACAATCACTTGATGATATGACAATCACTTTATTTCAAGAAATGCAGAGCGACCAAAAAATCGGCAAGTGGTGGAGAGCCAACAAATGTGTGATGTGTAATATAAAATCGGCCACTGAAATGATAAAATTAGAACAGCAACTTAACGAAATTATGGGCTGGCATTGTTTGAATTGGCAGAAGTTTCCTGCCGACTTGCTTTAACTTCAGAATACTTGCGTCCAAACTTTTCTTCGTAAGCCGTTTCGCACGCTTCACAAACTGGTAAAGTTTGAGCGAACTCATCACCCAAACATCTTTCAGGCCACCATTCTTTTGGTGCGTCGCAGAGGTAAGGTTGTCCCCAGCCACCAATATGAATCTTAGTTGGAGTCTCCAAAGTTTTTTGATGTTCTGCCCAGCGTCGGTCTTCTTCTTTCAACGGACAGTTGCGAGCCGTATGTCCCGAATCTCCACAAAGTCCACATTTTCTTTTAGTTGCCATAGTTATCACTCCAAGTAGATTGTTGGTGACCGCACTCCACACAAGTTAAAGTTTTTTCTGAAGTTAGGCGCAGAGAGTGTGGAGCCTCACAGTTTTCACAAATAGTTGTTAAACTTTTTTCACGATGAAGGTAGTATTCTTTTAGCGTCATCCCACCAGTTCCGGGAACTCTTTGTATTTCGGCCAACTCACTTAAGTAAAAATCTTCTAAAGTTGGTGACTTATTATTTTGAATCTTTTCTATTAACCATCCGCCCAGATACATGAATCCAAACATAACTAAAACAAGGATTATTTCAGTCATCATATCTATTCCTTCTTGGCGATAATCCATTCTTCGTAAATGTATTCCTCGGTTTCAATTCTAATCTTTAATTTATCCATTGTTATCACTCCATGAATCCAAAGATATGGGCTACTACATCTACTGTCCAACCGTTGCCAATCATCTTGTATCTTTCATACTTGCTCACACCTTCAGTATAATTTTCAGGCAAAGTTTGTAGTCGTTCTGCTTCTACGGGACTCAAAGCCTCAATCTTGTCTTTGTGATAATCTCCAAAGTTGTGAGGTAAAACTTTTGCAGGTCTACCATCACCATTGACACCTTTTGAATAACTTGCCGTAATACAGTTGAACTTATCAGTTGCCGTGCGAACAATCTGACGAGGTTTCCCACCAGA
>TARA_B100001778_G_scaffold197786_1_pt1 | contig 22367 bp, 4 predicted proteins | sample TARA_B100001778 | Tara Oceans TARA_B100001778 (sample SAMEA2623826) | marine metagenome | biome: marine biome (ENVO:00000447); feature: deep chlorophyll maximum layer (ENVO:xxxxxxxx); material: "saline water (ENVO:00002010), including plankton (ENVO:xxxxxxxx)" | depth 40 m
TCCTAACTTTAGATTTAATGAGACATTAGATTTATTTAATCAAGGAAATGCACAATTCAATATACCTGGTGGAGGACAAACATCTCCTCTTGGACCTTATGCAAATCTACTACAAATATTAACTGGTGGTGGAATTGGTAGTGGACAAGGTAACAATACTACTACTGAAACTACTACTGTGGCAGAGAGTGCACATGGAATGAAACTAACACCTATAAAGAAAAAAGTAAAAAGGAATCAGAAAAACAGTAATATTTTGAGACAATTCAAAAAATAATAACTAATCTGATTATAAAGAATTACCAAAAGAGATTAGTCTACCTTGGATAATTCTGTAAATAATAATACATTTGTTAAATTATGGCATCATATCTAGATAACATACCTACCTTCAATGAATATGTAGAGCAACGTCCTCAGGATGAAATGCTTAAGGTTGGTCTGTTCAAACAACAAGCATATAACGAGGGAGTACAAAAGATTCAGAATAGTATTGATAATATTGCTGGTCTTGATGTAGTTAGACCACAAGATAAAGAATATCTTCAGTCTAAATTGAATGCACTTGGAGGACAACTTCAGAGTGTAGCAGCATCAGATTTTTCAAACTTCCAACTTGTTAACTCAGTTGATGGTATGACTAAACAATTAGTAAACGATCCTACTATTTTAAATGCTGTTGGTTCTGCAGCAAAATATAGAAAGCAACTAGAACTACAACAAGATATTAACTCTAAAGGAAAAGGATCTCAATCTAATGATTTGTTCTTTTCTAAACAAGTACAGGCTTGGATGGATGGAGGCTTGGATGCTTCATTCAATGCAGCTTATAGACCTTATGTAGACTATAATAAGCTGGCTCAGGATGTTGTAAAAGGTTTAGCTGCTGATTCCACACAAAATGATATATATGCTACAACAGATGCCAATGGTAAAACTGTATATTATGATGCTATTACTAGAAGAAAAATAGAAGCACTTACTCCTGAGAAAATACAAACGGCATTAAAAGCTGCTCTTCCTCCAGATGCATATCAACAAATGGCTATTGATGGGCAGTTTAAATATAATGGTATAGACGACCAACTCTTTTCTCAAGATGTAAATGAAGCATACAACTCTACCTTCATGAGCATGCAAGAACAGATAGAAGACATGAAGGCTATGCAAGCTTCATCTAAGACATCTGAAGAAAAGCAGGCTATTCAATCACAAATAGATGCAATGCAACGTCAAGCTGAGGCTTTAAAAGCAGAGTACAATAGTGTATCTTCAAGTTTTCTAGATGGTGATGTTGAAACTGCAAAGGGACAGTTATATAGTACTAATTGGATGAAAGATTTTAGTAATTCTTTTTCTTATCAAAATGTATCTGAAACAATTCATACTAATCCATTTAGACAAGTCGAACTTAAGATTGCTGAAATGAACCAAAGAGCAGCACAGTTTAATGCTAAGTTCATGCAAGATCAAATGCAGTTTGATGAGACAATAAGGTTGAAGAAAATGGAGTTACTTAATGATGAAATTACGGCATATGGAGGAGTTCCTATCAACCAAGGAGATGATGCTAGTAATGAAGATGTAGTAGTAGCTGGACAAGTTGCAGTTGAAAATGCTCTTGCATTAAAAAACGCAGAACGTGAAAGAGTAATGGCTAAATATAACTTTACTCCAGCACAATTAGCAAATGCAATAACAAATAACTCTAGTAATCCTGCAGGTACTCCAGATGATTTAAGAGACGACTTAGCTGTAATATCTAGACTTGATGCAGAGTATACACAAGTAGAAAACTTAGTAGCTTCTATTAATGCAGATGCAGAAAACATATTCCCTACTCCAGAATATCTAAAGAATGCAAACAAAACTATTACTCTTGATTATGTAGACGAGAGTGGTGTACCAGCTACTGTTACTGCAGACTATAATTCATTAAACAAGATATTTAATAGTGATAAATTTCAACAGTATGTATATGAAGATGTAGATGGTGAGGGACCAGATCAGATTAGAAGCTGGGATTATGAGAAAGCTATGGGTCCAGATAGTAAACTAAGTAATGAAGAGAAAGCAATCTTTAATGAACTATTTTATCCAGGATACCAAAATAGAGGAATGGGTTATGGATTCAGTGGAGATTCTGGTGATGCTACATATGATGAGATTATAAATTATAGCGAGAATCCTGCAGTGAAAAGTCAACAGAGGATATTAAATGAACAGAGAAATGAATTCATTGCTAGTGAATTAAGAAAGACTAATATAATACCTCAAGCAGTTGCTTACACTATACCTTTAAACACTACAGCTCAGAAAGAACAATTCAAAGGTTTACTAGGTGGAATAGCTATTGACATGGAGGCAGGTAAGGTAGGCGATCAATGGTGGGGAGGTAGTAGCGTTGCTGCTGATATAAGAGGTGTATTAGATGATATAGAAACAGCTAACATTGTAACAGCTGGAGCTGATGGAAAATATAAATTAGTTGTACAAACTCCAGATAGTCAAGTGGATATTGAATTAAGCCAACAACAGTATGATAGATTCTTACAAGGTAAATATGATCCAAGTCCATCTATACAAGCTTTTAATGGTAGAATACTACCAGCTATGATAGATACTAGACAACCTTTAAAGTTTAGAATGGTAGATGGTAAAAAACAGTTCTATAAAGATCCAGAGGCTTTTTATACTACAGCTACAGACAGTAAATATAAAACAACTTTAGAGAATGCATATTTAAGTTCTGAATCAGGTGATTTTCCAGCTCTCAGATATTATAAAGCAAGTGGTAATATTGTAAGTGACATGAATCCAAAAACAGATAATGGCATGTACAGGTTACAACTTAATGTATACGATCCAGTTAGTGGTAATATAATTCCAGATTTACTTTGGCCTGCTATGGTTCCAAAAGAAGGAATTGTACCACTGCTACGTCAAATTACTGATCAAGTTATATATGAACTTCTAGTAGCACCTGGTGCTCAAATGAGCAATGAGCAATATCAACAATTATCAAGAGCAGCACAGAGCCCTAACGCATCTGCGGATTACGAATCATTTGTTAATAAAGATCTTAACAAGGATGGTAAAATAGGAAGATAAAACAACACTATGGCAAGCAAAGAAAACGTTAAGAAAGCTCAAGTAGGAGCTAATATACCACCAATGAGCACCAATCCTATTACTCCTCAATTGGACTTTATGTCTTTTGATGAGCAGTTTGGTGGGTATACACCTCCTCCCGCTATGTTTTCTAATCTTCAAGGGCGTACAGAATTTAGAGGTGGTGTAGTGGGACCTCCTCAAAAAAGTGCACTCAACGAACTTATTCAACAAACCTCTAAGCCTGGTAATAAAGGTAAAGGAAGTAGAATAACAACTCAAGATGAGTATGAAGGGTCTGGAAGATATGACTATTTCCAACCAACTTCTATGGGTGTAGATAATGAAGAGCTTGCTGCAAAGTATCAAAGCTTTGGAGAGAAAGCTTTGTATGGTGTTACAAAAGGATCTATACTTGCAGTTAATACATTTCTACAAAGTACCGTGGGCCTAGTAAACGGATTATACCAAGCAGTTGCTGATGGTAGGTTTGCTTCATTTTATGACAACGAGTTTAACAGACAACTTGACTCAATTAATAAGTGGTCTGAAGATGCTATGCCTAACTACTATTCACAAGTAGAAAGAGATGCTAAATGGTACAGTCCTGATTATCTACTGACAGGAAACTTTTTATGGGATGGTGTTATCAAGAACTTAGGATTTGCAGTGGGTGCATATGCTTCTGGTGGTGTGTTTACTAGAGGTATAAATCTTGCAACAAAAGGTATGGCATCAGTAATTCCTGCAGCTAAAGTATTTAGTGTAGGTAAAACTGGTGAAGCAATAGCAGCTACAGAAAAAGGATTATCAGCAGCAGGTAAAGGAGCTGGTGTATATGGTGAAGTTAAAAAACTGTCTGATGGTTTATTGAGTCAGTATAATTTATTAAATCCAGGACAAAGAGCTTTAGTTGCAGGTCTTGCAACCACAGGTGAGGCAGGTATTGAATCTCTACATAATCAAAATGAGTTTAGAGATAAATTAATAAAAGAGTATGAAGCTGAGAATGGAGTGATACCAGGTTCAGAAGAAATGCAAGTTATTAATGATGCTGCTGATGGTGCAGGTAATGCTTCTTTCTGGACTAACGTTGGTATATTATCAGCGAGTAACTATATTATGTTTCCACGTATAGGGCGTTTTACATATAAAGGAGACAAAGGTGCAATCAATAGTTTAGTAAGAGAAACAGATCAACTTGTATATAAGGGTGGTAAGTTTACTGAGAAGGTAAGTAAGTTACATCCTATTTTAGCAAGAGTAAATAAAATCAGACCTTATCTATTTTCAGTTACAGAAGCTGCAGAAGAAGTGGGACAGTACGGAGCTAGTGTGGGATCGCAAGATTACTATAATAAGAAGTATAACAATGAAGCAACCTCTTGGTTAGAATCAGCTGGCCAAGCTGTAACTAAAGGTATATTCAGTGACCAAGGAGCAAAGAATGCACTGATTGGTGGATTCTCTGGTGCTATAATGACTGGTAGAGGAAGATACCGAAGAAACAGTGCAAGAGAAACTAACACACAAGCAGCCTTACAACAACTTAACAGACTAAATCCAATTACTGGTAAACCTTATACTTTCTCTGACTTTACTAACGGTACTATAGACGCTGTAAATAGAGCAGGAGTTATAGGACAAGAGATGGAAGCAGCAGTTAAAAGAGGTGATGAGTTAGCTTATAAGAACTTAGAGTTACAATATATAATTAATTACCTAACTCCTAGAATAAAGTTTGGAAGATATGATATGGTGCAACAAGAGATTGCAGATATTATAAACTTAGCACAAACTGAACAAGGATTTGCTCAACTACAATCTGAAGGTAAAGTACAACAAGGAGATACACAAGCTGCATTTATTGAACGTATGCAGAGATTTAAGCAAACAGCTGAAAGTACACTAAGTCTCTATCAATCTTTAAACTTAAGATACGGAGGTATAACAGAAGAAGGTCCAGATGGAAAACCAAGACGTGTATATGGTCCAGCTGTACTAGATAAGATGTTGTATACAGCCAGCATGATTACAGACTTTGATACACGTATACCACAATTGACACAAGAACTTCAAGCTGCATTACCTGGTGTTGATATTAATGCTATGATTCAAGATGTATTAAATGATAAGGCTGAAAGCTTTAATACAGCAGTTGATCAAATAAATAACCTAGATGTAATCTCAGATGTAAAAGATGAATTAGGAAAGAAGTTAAATGATGTAGCTACTATCGCTAAAATGAGAGAACAACTTCTTAACGAGTATGAAGATATAAAAACTAATCCTAAAGACTTTGATGTAAAGCCAGTAGATCCTAATGTAGCAACAGACATTGCAGATGTTAATGAGAGTATTGTTGTTAAAACAAAGAATGGAGAGAAAACTTTACAGGTAGGACAAGAATATTTTGTAGGACAGGGTGTAAACTTTTTAAAAGACACACCACTTGATGAGCCTGTGGTAATCCCTAACTTTACTGTTGTTGGAAAGAAAGAAGATGGTAGTATAGAAATAGAAACTCCAGGAGGAGAAAGAAAAACTATATCTCCTGATGTTCTTATAGATTACAAAGTAGCAACGTTCGATAAATTAAATAATGACGCAACTGCAAACTTCTATTTCAGACATAGAAACACAGTATTTGAATTTAACTTTGGAAAGAACTTTGGTGGTAAAAGAAAAGGTAGATTACAATATGATAATGGTAAATTGTTGTTTGTATATAAAGATGCTAATGGTACAATTCTTAAAAAACAATTAGCACACAAATTCTTTGTACCTCAAGAAGGATTCAATGAAGCTAGAATAAGACCAGTAGGAACTGTTAGTCAACAACAAAAAGATTCAACAATTGAGTTCCTATCTCCAGAAGAGTTGGCAAAGAATGAACAAACTCTTGCACAAAATAGAGAGAACAGACTCAAGATAATGAATGACTTGGGTGTTGAATCTAAAAGAAGACTAGAGGAGATAAGCAAACAGTTAGAAAAAGATAAGAAGAAGTTAGCTGATATCAACAAAGATATAAGTGATATATATCAAATGCGTGAAGGTGGTCCTAGAATTAAATTAAAATATTCTAAGGCACAGAAAAACTTTACCAGAGCTCTGAACAAGTTGACAGAAATGCAAGAAGATACAGAAAAACGTATCAAACAGTTATCTAGAGAACAAGAAGAGCAGGAGTTTAACATATCTTATTTTGAAGCATTTGAGACAGACTTATTAGATCTACCAGGAAACACTGGAGAGTTTTTACAAGAACTAAAAGATCAAATTAATTTACTAAAACAAAACGGAAGGGCTGTAAAGAAAGAGATATCTGCAAATAATAAATTAATAGCAGCAATAACTAAGTCTGCAAAAGAGGCAGCTAAGTTACTTAGAAGTGCTCTAGAAACCACCTATGTATTTGACCAAGATTATGGTGATTATATGAAAGAGCTTTTAGATAAAGCTTCTAAAGGAGAAGACTTACTTAATGTCTGGCCTTTACTTAAACAAGAGTTAGCTAATTTTAATCTTACAAACGATATACAAGTAGATACTAGTGTAGGAGAAAGAGGTGCGTTTGATGCTATACAAAGTATAAATGAACTTCAAGAACAATTAGAAAGTTTAAAAAGTGAATATAAAGCTAAGAAAGCAATAGTAGATCGATTCCAAAGAATAATAGATGAGTTTGAGGCAGAGCAACAAGCACAAGATAAACTTGCTAAAGACCTTAGACTACAAGCTCAATTATTAAATACAAAGACTACCGGTCCAGTTATAGAAGCTGAACCAAAGTCATTTAATCCTGATTCTAAAAAATCTACAGAAGTTCTACCAAGGGCTACTGTAGGAATCAATGATGGTAAAGCTCATCAAATTAGAGCTAACAGGTTTGGAGTAAACTTAAATAAGTTTGAAAACAGAAATCAAATTCGTGGTGTATATGTTACACGTGCTACACAAGATCAATTACTAGATGGTGTAGTCGAAAGAATACTAGATGAGGGTAACCAGGAACTTATGGATAAGTTTGGTGATAGCATTATTGTCATGGTGATGATAGATGCTGCAGGTAATCTAGTAGACGTAAATGGTCAACCTATTGGTGAAAATCAAAGTAAACTAGACAATGCTATATACCAAGTTCTACCTGAGTCTGGATTTAGAGATGGTGACATGTTTAGAGAAGGAACTCCACAAGAAGTAAAAGATCAAATCAACAATCAGTACAATAAGTTCAGAAAAGATATTCTTGATAAAACAATGGTGGGTGCACCTTTTACTATTGAGGCATCGTTTGGTATTCCTCAGTATGAGAAAGATTCTAACGATAATGATGTGTTTGGTACTACATCTGTTGTAGAAGCAGATCTTATTTCAGAAGATGATCTATCTAAAGATCAAGTTATATTTATTCCTACTACAAATAAGAACATATTTAAAGGAACAGTTGCATATAATCAACCTATGGGTAGTGTATTCCTAGATATGCCTAATGGATATGTAAAACTTAGAAACAGAAAACATACAGTAGCTGAAGCTGAATCTATATTTGATGCATTATATACACTGGCTCTACAAATAATTGATCCTAATCAAGGTGCTACTAGTGATATATCTGTAAGAATGTTGAACTATTTAAAAGGAGTTACTTACTGGGGTATACCAATAGACAGTCAGGGTAATAGAAAAGACATAGGTCAGAATAGTGTATTCTTTGAAAAAGAAGTTGGTACAACTGTAAGTGGTTTACCATTTAGTAAGTTAGTTTTAAGAATAGGACCTTCTTTAACAGTAGATTTAAAACCTGCTTCTATAGATAAAAACAAACAGATCATTATAGATACTCTAGGACAGATGTACAACAATGTAGATAATGCATATGTACAGAAAATAGATCAAGAGTTTGAACAGATAACTTCAGTAAGTGATAATGGAGATGTAACATCTATTGTATGGCCAAATTACCAAACTTATCTACTGTCTAAAAACATTCCAGGTGGTGGCGTTAGAGAAGACTTCCAACTTCCTCTACATACTACGATGAAGCCTGTTGTAAAAGGTAGTGAAGAAGTTAATAGAGAAGGTGTATACTTTGTAAACGAAGATAGTGCTGGAGACTTTATAACTGACGTACCACCAGCTAAAACAGAAAAACCATCAGTAATTAAGGTGACCCCTGATGCAGAACGTATTGTATTAGATGGTCAAACTCCTAATACATATACTAGTCCAAAAGGTAAGAAATTAATCTTTAGAGCACCTGCTGATACTACAATATCAAACTATAAAGAAAAGATAGAGCTTATTCAAGGAGGTGACTTAGCAGAAATAGTAGAGGCAGTTGAAAAAGCAGGTAAAGATAAAAATCAAATAAAAGATCCAATATTTAATTATATTTCTCCTGCTCTTGCAAAACTTAAGAAAGAAGAAGCAGAAATGTCAGTTCAGATTTCTCCTGAACAACTAAAAGAACTTCAAGAAAAAAGAACAAAGCAAGGTAAATCAACATTAGATGATGATGTTAAAGCTGCATTGGAACGTGGTCAGAATAACCAGAATGATGAAGTTCTACGTGAAGTTACTACTAAGTCTGTAGAAGCTATGGATGATGACAATTGGAAAGATGTTCGTAGCTGGATGGACAAAAACTTACCGCAAGTACCTTTAGTTAGAGTTAAAAATATAATTAGATCAGGAGGAAGAACTGCATGGGGTATGTTCCAAGACAATGCTATGTATGTTTATGAAAATGCAGAGGTAGGCACAGCATACCACGAAGCATTTGAAGCTGTTTACGCAATGTATTTAGACAGTAATGAGATAGCTGAACTTAACGAAGACTTTAAAGCTCGTAGAGGAAGCTTTGTTGATAGACCAACAGGTAGAACAGTCAAGTACAAAGATGCTACAGCAGATCAGATAAGAGAACAATTAGCAGAAGAGTTTAGAGATTATATACAAGACCAAAAGAAACCAAAAGGTAACTTCTTTGTCAGACTGTTTAATTCATTAAAAAAGTTTATTGAAGGTTTTTTTGTAACCAATAGAACAGAAGAGTTATTTAAAAGAATTGACACTGGTGACTTTGCTCAAATTTTCCCTTCTGGACCTAGACCATCTTATGTTGCAAACTACATTCAAGTTGGACCGGATGCTGTATTTAGAGTGGCAGGATTAAGTGATGTTGTTACACATGACACCATCCAGCACATGACATATCTCACACTTAGAGATTTAATTAAGAATAACGAAAGTTTATTTAACTTTCAAGATGTATTAGTTAATGAAGATGTTTTATATACAAGACTAAAAGGAGAAGTCTTAGCATCTACTGCACAAATAGTAAAAGCTTTAGAGTCTTTACCACAATCCGAAGAAAGAGATTTAAGAATAGAATCTACTCTTAATCTTATGCAGGACATAAGTAACACTTGGCCTGATCTTATAGATAAACACAAAGAGTACATGTTATCTTTTGGAGTTACCTTTGACGAAGGTGCTATGAGTATGGTTGCTGAGGATAGTTCTAATAAAGGATATAACTTAGATGCTACTAGAGTAGATAACTTTAAGAAAACTAATGTAGCCCTTAGACTATTAATGGGAACACTTCCTATAGTAAATGTCAATGAGAACGGTAATGTAAGATTTTCTCCTAGCACAATAAATGGTGTTAAACTTCTACCAACCACACAAGTATATATTACACTTCTAGAAAACTTAGCTCCTTCTACTAGTATGGAAAATATGATAGAAAGACTTAGGAGTATAGCCATCAATGATCCTAATTATAATGCATTATATAAGCGTATTACAAAACAGAATGCTAACGAGGGTACATTTGATTTTAGAAGACTAACAGAAACACATGAGCTTACGTTAGCTACTGCACTTTGGAAAACATTTAAACTGACAAGTCCTGAAGTTAAGGTTGTAAATGTTTTAGAAAATGGTGAAACAGTTTTAACAGATGCTAATTTATCTTCAGCAGCTAGACAAATGCAGCAACAATATCTAAACTCTATTGTTACTAAATCTAAACAAGGGAGAGGTATATTTAAACAAGTTGATGGTGTATTTAATCCTGACCAAGTTAAGTTAAATAAATACAGCTTAGCTACCTTAAATAACATGTTTAGATTCTTAGGTGAACTAGGTATACCATTTACTGCAGAGGAATATAAAAACTTTAATACAAAACAAAAGAAAAGATTTACATTAGCTGTTAATGGAATAAAGAAAAGTATTAGTAATTCAAAGAATATAAAACTATTCTCTACTAAGTCTTTAGATCTAGCTGGACGTTTGAATGAAATAGCTACATTAAAAGTAGAAGCATCTAATCCGGAAGTAAGTAGTACATACTTTAATATAGAGGGACAAAGAACTCAAACTCATATTGGACCTAATGCTGCATCGGAACTACATAATGTTATGACATCGGTAGAAAATAAAGAAGAATTAGGAAGCACTCCTTTTTCTTATTTACTAACTGATGTATTCTCACAAGGTTCTACGATACTTGCTAGAATGTATGATAGAGATGGAAACTTAAACACGGACAACGTTTATCTATTTAAGAATGGATATGCTGGAGGTATACTAAACGTTCAAAAAGGAACCTCTAAGAAATCAGGTGCATTGCAATTTCCTGATAGACTTAGACAAGAACTTAATTATAACCTAAGTGGAATATATATGAACCTAGTTCCTGGAGATTCTTCTTTGGAGCATACTTTAAACATGGGTAATCCTATAACGCAAAGGGATCTTGTTCAAGGTAATGCAGTGTTTAATACTATAATGAGAGAATACTTTATATCTGAAGTTAACTTAGCTAGAGAAGAACGTCCTATAGCAGATGTGGAAGGTAGAGAGACTACAGACCTTAGATTCTTTAAAGAAATACTAGGAGAAGAATTACACTCAGAAATAAAAGTCAACATCTTAGACTCTTCACTCAGTGCTGAAGAGGTATATGACTTGCATTCAGAAGTAATTATGGATGCAACAGATTCTTATGTAACAAACCAGACAAACTTATACGCTGATTATTTACTAAGATATGGAGTTATAGTACAACAAGAAAATGAAAGAACAGGAGAACTCCTTGATAGATATTCTGCACCGGGAGTACAAGGTATGCAGAACATGACTGTTAATGACATGAACAGAGCTCTAAAAGTATTGCAAGCTAACTATGTTATTGCAAATATAGAAATGCACAAGATTCTTTATGGAGATCCCTACAAGTATAAAGATGAACTTAAGCGTACTAAGAGTTTCTTATCTCCTAGACAACCATTAGTATCTAACTCACCTGGTTGGAATGCATCAGCAAACAGATTATGGAATAGAGACTTTGACAAGTTTAGTCCTGGTTTCACTCAGTTTACTAGAGATGGATTAAGAACTGTAACACATGGAGACGTTATAAGTGTAATAGATCTTCCTAACTATAAAGAGATGGTAGAGACTGATGGTGGTGGTATCGTTACATTTAAGGCTTATAGAGAAATAAGAATACGAGCTAATAACTGGAATGATGCAGAAGAGAAACAATATCGTTATGACATTGCTTATTACAAGAGAGAAAAGAATCAAACTCTTACCAAAAGAGAAAAAGATCTTATAAAAGAAGGTAACCCTGGTGTACAAAGTGCTTACGTTGCTATCAAACCTATCGTATCTGGAGCTAGATTAAATGAAAGTTTTGGAAGAAATGATACTAATGATGTAGTGTTAGATAAATACTCCTTATATCCTCTATCTTATAGGGTGATGAAAGAAATAAATCCTGGATCAAATGGCCTTAAGTTGTTTGATAAGATGCTTAGAGAGGATATAGATTATATTATATTTGAGTCAGGTAGAAAAGTTGGAGCTGGTCCAGTACATGCTACATATAATGAAGATGGTTCTTTTAATGATTCCACATATGAGAATATTATAAATGTACCTTTCAATATTTTAAGTATACAATCCGAAGTACCATCAAAAGAAGATGGTAGAGTTACACGTGCTAGTCAGATTACTAAATTAATAACTCTTGATTTGGTAGGAAATAGTAAACCTATAGACTATCAAGGATCTTTGGAGCAATGGTTTAGTTTAAGTGAAGAACAAAAACAAAAAGCCTCACCAATATATTCAGAGATTAAAAACAATACTGAACTTCTAGATGAGATGACTAAAGAAGGTCTTGATCAAACACTTAAGAAGTTAGGTATTACAGTAAACACAAGCACAACAAATGGAGTTGAACAAGTTACTTATGAAGTAAATGATATGAGTCTTGCTTCTAAAACTTTACGTGAAGAGATATTTAAAAGAGAAACCAATGACAATATAAGCTCTGCCTTAAGTGGGTTTTTAGCAGGAGATGCTGTCTTAGAAGCTACCCCTGCATACAATCAGGTTAGAAACATCTTGTATTCTATAATACAAAAGAATATTGTACGTCCTAAGATAAGTGGAAGACAATCAGTACAGATATCTTCAGCATTGTTTGAATCTACTCGTGCAGCCATTACAGACATTAATGGTAAAAAAGGATATACATCAGACATTCTTAAGTTCTATGAAGATGCAGATGGTAAGAGAGTGATGGAAGTTATGGTGGGTCGTTGGTTCTCTAACATGGGAATGACAGATGCAGAACTCTTAGACTATCTAAATAATACTGAAGAAGGACAAGAACTATTAAGAGGTGTAGCTTTCCGTATTCCTACACAGAAACAAAACTCTATAGATGCTATAAAGATAAAACAATTCTTACCTAAAGAGTTTGGAGATAATGTAGTAGTTCCTTCAGCAATAGTAGAGAAGGTGGGGTCGGATTTTGATATTGATAAATTATTTATATATCTGAAGAATGCAGTTATAGTTAGTGGCAAGTTACAAGAAGTACCTTTCTATGGATATGGTGATCAAGCTAAGAAAAGGTTTGAAGAACTATATGATAGTGGAGCTATACTTACTAAAGATCAACAGAAAGAATTAGCTCAAAGAATAAAAGACTTTGAATCTGGCACAGCTGAAGGAAACTTAGTAGAAGCTATATTTGGAGAAACCTTTGATAATCAAGATGTTATAGATGATTACATACTTGAACTTAAGGACAAAGGAATTAGACAAACAGTAATAGATAGAATGTACTCTAAGTCTTTAGAGAATGAGTATATAAAATCTATGGAAAATCTTATTACTCTTCCAGAAAACTTTGAGAGATTGATTGTTCCTAATGATGCTAGTCAATTAAAAGCATTGTCAGAAGAGATTGTAGATAAAACTAGAGAAGGTGCATTTGATTATCGTAACGTAGGAAACTTACTCGACAAAAGATTTATGGCTAGACTACGTAATGCATTTGTTCAAGGTAAAAGAGGTATTGGTATAGCTGCAGTTAACCAAACTAACTTAGCTCTTAATCAACATTCTTTACTATATATAAATAAAGATCAAATAAAGTTTAGAAGAAAGAACGATGTAACTCTACCTGATGGACAGGAAGTTGTATCTCTATCGGGTATAAAGAATGCAGCTGGTGATTTTATATCTGATATCAACGGCCAGGTTATAGATGGTATGGTGGATATAGCAGCAGGACCATGGATTATAGAATTAGGTATAACACCTGCTACAGCGTCTACTTGGTTGTATTTAATTAAATCTGGTGTACCGGTAGATACTGTTTCATACTTTATGAATCAACCTATTATTAGAGACTACTTACGTAAGATTGAAGAAAGTGGATACACTTGGTTGTTTATTGATAACTTTGCTGATGATTTAAAACAAAATAAATATGGAAGCTCTGTAGATTTATCAGCAAAAGAATCTGAACTACTTCCTTTTAGAGACTATTTAAGAACTCAGGTTGGTAAAGTTAACATGAGTAATAAAGAAAAGGCATATCAAAGATTTATATTAAATGAATTTATAAGTTATGCAAAACAAGCACGTGATTTATTTACTCTTACACAAGGTACTAATTGGGATACGTCAACATTTAATGACCCTTATTTAATATATAAAAAACAAGAACAATTATCTAGAGCGATTAATCTTACAGAAGGAAATGACCCAACATTTTTTGCAACAGACAATAATGGTAATCCAGTTCCTGCAGCTATGGCTCTTATAGATAATACATTCTTAAAAGAAACTGTATCAGCATTATTACAAGCAAGGGAAGGTATGTCATTAATGCTTACATCAGATCAAACAGCTAGTAGAAATGTGTTACAAAGTGTGTTACAATCTTATACAAATTTACCAGACAGTCAGTTTATAGGAATATCTAGAAGAGCAGTTAATAGTTTATTTGATTATGCAGTTCAAACAGATCAAAATTTAAACTTGATGTTGAAGTCTATGCTAATAGATGACAATGGTACAGCTGCTGAAGTAGATCGTTTTGTATCAGAAGTTTTATCAGATCCTGAGCATCCATTATATGGTAATGAAGTTATTCAGTTATTAGAAACAGATCCTTCTAAGCGTGTAGGAGAGACTCCTAATAATATAAAGCTTAGAAATAATGATAGAAAGGTGTATGAGCAAAATACTATTATCTATGCATTCCGTCAACTAAAGAATGAAGTAGATCCAGCCTTTTATAAAAAGCTTGTAGTGACCGCTATCTTACAATCTGGTTTAGATAACTCACCAATATCATTTACTTCTTTGATTCCTTACGAGGATTTTCAAGAAATATATAATCAAACCTTGTCAACGTTAGATAAAAATGTTAACTTACAGGACTTCTATGTTTTAGGTATGTTTGAGAGAAACAACTGGAATGCTAGAACAGGTATAGTACCTTCAGAAAGAGCAAGATGGATTCAACAACAAGATGGCACATATGTGTATAATCCAGCTATGGCATATCTTCCAAAAGGTGTAAAAGCTGCTGTTGCATCCGGATACATTCCTCAAGTTATGACTCTAAGTGAAGGTAGTAGAGCTGCACAATCAGACTATGTTATATTTAATTGGAACAATCCAAGATTTAGTGCACAGGAGAGAAAAGAAATGGCTGCTAAAGGAGACTACTCATTTATAAATAAGGGATTATTTAAAAAGGTAAGAGGTAATAATATAACTATGCTTCCAGGTGCTGAACCTTTTGTATACTCCTATAAAAGAAAAGATGGGACTACTCCTTCTTATTTTGTGTACAAGCATATCAACGCACTAGGAGATGGTTATAGAGCTCAAGAATACTACACTGGAACTAAACCTTCAGTGTTTGACAATGGTACACTAAAATCAGTAGAAAAAGATGATGCTAAAATACTAAAGGCTTTTGCTAATAAAGCAGCAGTAAGACCTGCAGCTACAGGAAACAGCACTCGTAGAATTCTTGTTACTAAAAAAGGTGATGTAATTCAATTAAGTAGAACAGGAGGTAAAACATTTACTCTGTCTGAAATTCAAGCACCTATGTTGCTTGATCTAGGTTACACAGAACAACAAGTTGGTCAAATATTAAAAATAGTTTGTAAGTAATGGCAAGATGTCCTAACATAAATTTACCTGAATGGAAGCAGCTCGTTGCTGCTAAAGGAGAAGATGGAGCATACTTCTTGTGGGATAACTATAATGGTGATATTCCTCCACAGCTTTATGATAGCAGAAACAGTTCTATTATTCCTAAGGTAAAAGAACTCATAGCTAAAATGGGTGTAAATGTTGTAGAGCTACAAGACTATGCAAAAGAAAACCCTGATGTAGATGTTAGTTCAGCTAATGCTATTGCTGACATCACTGGAAAGATCATTGCTGTAAGTGAAGGTGCTACAGACATAGAGATTACAGAGGAGATGGTGCATATAGCTACGGCTATACTAGAGCAACAGAACCCAAGTCTAGTTACTGAGATGATATCTAAGATAGATAGATTTAAAATATACAAAGATACACTAGCGGCATATAGAAACAATCCAAACTATCAGCTAGAGGATGGTAGACCTAATATTAGAAAGATAAAGAAGGAAGCAGCAGATAAACTAATTACATATTTAGTAAGCGATAGTTTAAATGAACTTGTTGATCCAGCTTTGTTAGAAGAAGAGAACATTGGTTTCTTCAAAAGAATTTGGAACAATATAAAAGATTGGTTCAGAGGACAATATGCACAATCTAATTTAGATATATTTCAAAAAGCTGCAGAAGATGTTGCAGAAGGTGTAGAAGGAGATTTAGTATTTATAGATGGTACACCAAAAGATATTTATTTTTCTATAACTCCTACTCAAAAAGAGATACAGCAAAAGATAATGGAGACTAACGATGGTGTAACTATTAGAAAAGTTGAGTCTACAACAGAAAAGAATCCTTTAGTATCAGATGAAGATGCTGCAAATAATTACTATGAAATTCTTGTAAACGGTGAGTATCAAAGAATAAAGAAAAGAGTTACTGATAGAGTTAAAGCTTGGTATGCTAATAAGTTTAGAGGTAAGGTATTTACTGAGTCTGAGAAAAGAGATAATGAATTTAAAAGACAACTAGGTGTAAAGTATCATGATATGTTTGAAAGAATACATGATAGATTCTTTAACTCAGATGGTACTAGAAGAGAGGTTCCTGGTCCTGCAGAAAAGATAGCAGATGTTAAAGATGCTCAAGTGTATGCTAAGTTAGAAAAATATTATACAGATCTTGTAGCAGAGTTTTCTAAAGATGGAAAGAATCCTATGGTTTTTTCTGAAGTTATAGTGTATGATGAACAGAACAAAGAAGCTGGTACAATTGACTTATTGATTGTAGACCAAGACGGTAAGTCACATATATATGACTGGAAGTTTATGAGTGTAGCTAGAGGAGCTCAAGATGTTTCATGGTTTAAAAGAGGGGCCTATGGTATACAGCTTGGTACATACAAGCAAATCTTAAAAGATAACTATGGAGTAAAAGAAATAGGAAAGAACAGAGCTATTCCTGTACTACTAGATTTAAAAAGACAGAACTTTCAAGACTCCAAGTCACCATTAGTGTTTAATGGAATTGGTATAGGTAGTGTCAATCCTACAACTATTGAACCTTTAACATTAACCCCTGTATCTGAAAAGACTGAATCTACTGGTGTCAGAGATCTAGATGAACTTATTCAAAAACTAAATGCAGTTTATAGTCAGATAGAAAAAACAAAACCTACAGATGAGGTTGATAGGTCAAGTAAAAGAGATCGTCTTAATATTTTAGCATCTGCTATACGTCAGGCTCAAGCAAATCAAAACCTAGCACCTTTAATTGATGCAGTGGTTGTACAACAAACTGAAGGTGAAAACCTTATTGCAGAATATGAAACTGTATATAAAAATAGACCTGCAGGAACTAAAGACTTTGAAGATGCACAGTTATCAGAATATGCAGATAGAATAGTTCAGTATTTAGAAACAGGAAAAGTATTTTCTCAAATCAATTTGGATTTAGAACCTCTTATTAAAAACTCTGGTCTTAGTAAAGAAGAACAATCTGAGTATCTTAGAGACATAGATGAAAAAGCACGTCAGATAAGTAGAAATCTAAGAGAAATAGAAAATATAAGTGGAGAGTTTGCAGATAAATTTGTAGGACTAAAAAATAATGTAACAGGACTACTAGATCCTCAGGCGTTGCTTAGAGGTTTAAAGTCTACATTTAGAAGTTTATCTGAACTACCATTACCTTCTCTAAGAATATTATCTAGAGCAGCAAGAGTTGCACAATCACGTGCTGAAGCAACCTCAGTTGATGAAGTTAATGAACTACTATCAATTAGAGATAAACTAAAAGCACAAGGTGGTAAACTATTAGATATTGTTAAACCTTTGTATCAAACAAACACTGAAGGTGGTTTAGTAAATAAATTAATCTATAAATACAGTAGAGACTTTTATGATGCTATAGATCAAAATGCAGAAGAAGGCAACAGAAGTAAACAGTTTCTACAAGAAAGCATAGATATACAAGCTTACAAAAAAGAAGCTAATGCAATTTTAAAAAGAGAGATAGATAAGTATAATAAACTATACGATGATGAGTCCTTGAGAAACAAACTTACATTAGAGGCTAAACGTAAGTGGGATATAACAAGAAAAGACTTTAATGGATGGAACAACTACGTAATAAAAAGACACCCTCTAGCTAAATGGGAGTCAAAAGAATATCTACAAATTAAACAGAATCCAGATCTACTGGCATTGTATAACTTTATGTCAAAGATAAACAGAAAGGCTACAGATGTAGGCTATCTAGATAATAGAATACAAAGTACATTCCTTCCTTTTATACGTAAAGGTACAGCAGAAGGTATGGCATGGGATTTTAGTTTAAGTGCTGTAAAAAACTTTGGAGGTAGACTAACTGCAAGAGTAGATGATATAGGATACGGTTCTATTAATGAGATAACCGGAGCTACTGAGAATGCTATTCCTAAGTATTATACATACGACTTTACTCAGGATAATGAAGGTGGTGTTAATGATATGACTGATGTGTCATTAGAATTCTTTAAGAATCAGATTTTATATATCAAACACATGAACAAGTATAAGTACATGAGTGATATAGAAGGACAAATGAATCTAGTAAGAACTATAGTACATGCTAAAGATCATTATAAAACTGGTAGATTTTCTAGAGTTGCTACTGAAGGAGGTAAACCAGTTATAGAAAAAGGTAATGAGAATAATGCAAAAACATTTGACCTGTTCATGGAAACAATACTCTATGACAATCAGTTTCCTGCAGATGGTGAAGACTTTGGTATACCAACTGGTACGTTGAGATCAGGAATAAATAAGATTGCTAAGCAGTTGACAGGCAAAGAGTTGTTTGAACCAGGAGATAAAGGAAGTAACTATTCCATTATCAAATTTATGCAAACACTTAACAATGCATTTCAAGCAAAGACTTTAGGTCTAGAGCCTTTATCTGGTGCTGTAAACCAATTTGGTGCTAACATACAGGTACTAGCTCAGGCAGGTAATTACTTTGATGGTAGAGAGTTTCTTGCTAATGAAGTAAAACTTCTAGGAAATAAATGGCGTAATCAAGGAAACTTTAAATCCGATGAGAGAGAAATGTTTGAGCAACTAACAGAGTTATTCATGCCTCTTAAAGAAAGTCCTACTTATGAAAAGTTAAAAGAGTCTGTTATATCTAAGTCCGCTCAACTTGATATGGGAACATCAGATACATTATTTGCTTTTTTCAGACAAGGGGAATTACATTTAGAAAGAGCATTGTTCTTAACACTCCTACAAAATACCATGGTTGTAGATGGTAAACTAGTCAACATAAAAGAATTTGTAAGAAATAAATATAAAGATAGATATAAGGATGCTACAACATATAATGCAATAAGTGGTAAAATTAAAGAAGAGATTGCAGATCTAAAGAAAAACAAATCTATTATAGCTACTCAGAAACTAGAAGATGGTAAAGTGGTAGTACCAGGTCTTGATTTAAAAAACAGAGAAGAACTACAACGTCTTACAAACCTTACCAGAACTCTAGCTAGAAATGCTACTGGTGGTTTTACAGACTTTGATAGTATTAAAATGAATATGAACATCTGGACTAAGTCTATGATGGTATTCAAAGGTTGGATTCCTAAACTTGTAGACACACGTTTTAGTGAGTTTAGAAAAGTCGGTGATGATTTTACTGTAAGGGTAGATGAAAACGGTATGACTACCGGAGAGAAGTATGATATAGGAAGAGTCAGACTATTTGTTGGAAACTTTTTACACGTTAACATACTAAGAAGTGTACAGGAACTAATATCTATAGGTGCATTTGGTAATCCTATAACTGATAAAGGCTTAGAAAAAATGGATCAAATGTTTGAGAAATATGCTAAAGCTTATGAACAAACAACTGGAGAAAGATTAAACATGTCCAGAGAAGATTTCATAGAAATGGTAAGACAGAATACTAGGAAACAACTACAAGAAATTCTTATACTTATGGCACTTCAAGGAATGCTATTTGTAACAGGATTCTTTGAGCCAGATGATGATGCAGACAGAGCTCAGAAGAATTCTTATAGATATATGAGAAAGTCTTTCAATAGATTCTATGAAGAACTTATGTTCTTCTATAACCCAGCAGAGTGGAGTTCTACTTTAAGTGGTGGTATTCTTCCATCATTAAGTCTACTTACAGAGTTTAGTACTTTTGTTAAACACATGGCTAGAGAAACTACAGGTATTGATTTAAGAGATACTAGTCTACGAGCTGCTGAAGTTAGAGAAGAAGCTCTTCCGATAAAATATGGAATGAAGATGCTTCCTGTAACTAAATCATTAGTGCAATGGATCGCTATGTTTGATCCTGAATTCGCTAAAGACTTTGATGTAACCATCCAAGAGAGAAGAAGAAGATAATACAATTGCTATATTATACTAATGTATTTTACTAGCAATGATTAATAATATAAAATAATAACATAAATTTGTAATAATATGAGAACCGCTGAAATTTGCCCTACATGTGCTGTATACCAAAATGCAGAATGCATTATATACAATGGTCCATACTTAGCTAATGCAGTAGTAAACCCTGGAGATAATCTACAGAATATTCTTGCTAGTATAAATTTAAACTTAGTACCTTCATATAATTCATCTACACCTGTTAGTCCTGCACCTTATGTAGGAAAGATACACGTAGATCAATCTGTTCAAGGAGGTAAAGTTTATATTGCAAACCTAGCTGGAACAGCTTCTGATTGGGAGATACTGCTAACTGTACCTGTAACAGGTGCACCTGAGCATGCGAACAATGATGCAGCTGTATTTGCTGGAATGACTGTAGGAGAAGTGTACCGTACTGGAGACTTCTTAAAGATAGTACACTAAATAATTTTAACATAAGATGAGTAAAAGTAGTAACAAATTAGTTTGTGCAGCTGATCCTTGTCCCATAAAACTTAGCAGTGCTTGCGTGTTTTATGAGGGCCCTAACTTGGTATGTGCTAAAGTGACCACCAATATGACTGTACAGGAATGTCTAGAAAACATTAATGAACAGTTATGTAAAGGTAAAGGATTAGATGGAACAAGTGGAACCTCGGGTACTTCGGGGACTTCTGGTACTACAGGAACTTCTGGTTCTTCTGGAACTTCAGGGACATCAGGTACATCCGGTACTAGTGGAAGTGCTGGAACAAGTGGCTCATCTGCTACATCTGGTACGACAGGTACCTCAGGAACGAGCGGTACTTCTGGTACAGCTGGTACTTCTGGAGTACAAGGAGATAAATACAAGACATGTATTACAGGAACTTCGTTTACTTTAGGTCAAGCTGGTTGTTTAACTGTTGACACTGGTTTAGCTTACACTCCAGGTCAATCTATTGTTATTGCTTATGATGTAAATAACTATCAAGAGTGTGATGTAATAAGTTACAACCCTGGTGGCTCTGGTGGAAATGTAGGACAACTATGTTTTACAGCACCTTTTAATGTCGTAGGATCAGGTACTTACACTTCATGGTGTATCAACTTAGATGGTGCTACAGGTGGTGATGGTTCTAGTGGATCTAGTGGTACATCTGGTACTGCAGGATCGTCTGGTACTACAGGAACAAGTGGGACAAGTGGTAGTACTGGTACATCTGGGACATCCGGAACCAGTGCAACTTCAGGAACTAGTGGAACGACAGGTACTTCTGGTAGTTCTGGTACAGCTGGAACAACAGGTACATCCGGTTCAGCTGGTAGTTCTGGTACTAGTGGGGCTGATGGATCATCTGGTACTGCTATAGCAAACTGGTATGCTGCATTCTCATCTAATCAAACTCAAACAGTAGCTGGTTCAAATGTTCCAACTGCTGTAACTTTAAATACTACAGAGCTTGTTAATGGTATAGCTCTAGATTTCTTACAACAAATTAGATTTATACACGATGGTGTGTATGAAATATCCTACTCTCTAGAAGCTAGGAATACCGATGGTGTTGCTACAGATGTAGATATATGGTTAATGAAGAATGGGGTAGATATTGTTCGTAAAGATAGAATAAAAACTTTAGATGCAAATAGTGTGAAGCACTTGCCTTCTGCAGACTTCATATTAGTTGCAGAAGCAGGAGATTACTTAGAGTTATTCTTTGCTTCTTCAAATGCTAGTGTAGAAATATTTGCTACTCCTTCTCAAAGTTCTCCATTTGTAAAACCTGCTGCACCTTCTGCAATAGTAAATGTACACCAAATTGGTGTGTCCGTAGGATCTACTTCAGGTAGTTCAGGGACTTC
>TARA_B100001778_G_scaffold81211_1_pt1 | contig 22104 bp, 25 predicted proteins | sample TARA_B100001778 | Tara Oceans TARA_B100001778 (sample SAMEA2623826) | marine metagenome | biome: marine biome (ENVO:00000447); feature: deep chlorophyll maximum layer (ENVO:xxxxxxxx); material: "saline water (ENVO:00002010), including plankton (ENVO:xxxxxxxx)" | depth 40 m
GCCTCGGTACGTAGTACCAAAAAATAGGGCTAATTTTAGGGCCAGAAATAGCCCTAAATAATACCTATAGAGGGGCTATACCTATATGATACCTGATTTATATAGGGTTTAGGGGCATTATGCCCTATTTTTAACTCTCAATATATAGCTAAGAAATTAATTAGACCGGGATTTCACGCATTTTTTATAATAATTAATTAATTGGCCTGGGATTTTACACAATTTTCGTAATTAAATGGTATATCTATTTCAAACCAATGACGAGATTAAACCGTCTCCTATTTGTTTTAGACATACTTTGTGTATTAAATAGAATTATATACCATGATACACAAAACCTAACCAAAACCTAACCATCCGCGGCCATACCTAGGCAAAGTCAAAGCATATACCATAAATATAGTTAAAACTTAACATATAATATTAAGTATATGCTAAATATACTACATGTCTTACCTGTAATGTTTTTGTCTTTATTTTTATTCCTTCTAATACAATTTAATGTGTTATCACCACGTTTTATATGCAGTATAGAATTGACGATATTTTCGTTAATCACTTTATATGCCGTTATACTAATATTAACAAAAGAGGGTGTTTTGAATGATGCAATTCTGCACCGTAAAATTTTATAATTGGGAATATCATAAAAAATTATTTTTAAAAAATAGAAACAAAGTCGTTGTATGAGTTTATACATAAAAATAAAAGTTTTTTAATTACAATATTATTTAATTATTCGTCTCTTCGTCATCGATAAGACTACATATCTCATCTCTATATTCTTGTTCCGCCTTTTCGTCTTCAATAAGTTGACGTAATTTTTCTTGAATTGAAATATCATTATCTTGAGATTCTTCAAAATCATTATTTGGCATATCAGGGTCAAATATATCACCATGTGTTTCACATAACTCACACGTCTCAGTTGGCAATTCACCAGGTTTATGATTATGCATTGGTATCTCTTTTTTCTTCTTTATAATAGGCCTCTTTTTCTTTGGTTCAACTGGAGATTTATTTCGCATTTTCATATGTAAAGTACAATATTCTTCACCTGGCACACATGGTTTTGTACATTTACTACCCTTTGCAGTCATGGCAGAGCATTGAATCTTGGGCTCTTTTGGTTTTTTGTCCTCTTTTGGTTTCCTTGTCTTTTTAGGCTTTTTTGTTTCTTCAGGTTTCTGTGGACTATTGGGTATAGGGTTCATCATGAAAGAATTATTGGATTGTGAAAATCCTTCTAAAAGTTCAATTCTCTCTTCCAATCGTTTATTCATATTCACGAGTGTGTCAATCTTTTCATGAAGAAGTGTATTCGAACTAACAGATGAATTTATAACCACATTTACCTTTTCACGAAGATATACATTCTCTTCCTGTACATTAGTAACCTTTTCAATAAGAGTTTGTAACAATTTATTATTTGAAAGAACACTGTTATTTATTTTATCGATGTGATTGTTCGAATCACGAACGAGACCAATAAGAATATTTTCAATTGTATCAGACATATTTTTATAATTGTATATTTTTTATTTAGGTAAACCAACTTAGGTAATAATACATTTATCTTTTTTGTTCTGTAATTAACATATCTATATTTTTATATTCATCTTTTTTCAGTTCATTCAATGCAAGAAATCTCATTGACGACCCCTGTTTCACTAAAAATTTATCTCCGTGTGTGATTCTTACATACTTAGCTGACACAGTTGCTTTAGGACTCTTCACTAAAGTAAAAACACTATCATCAAAAACGTCACTCGTTTTAAGAACATTATTTCCATCTTTTACTATCCATTCGCCCGTTTCAAGTTTCATGAAAAAATCAGATGTACTATTTTCAAATGATACAAACATTATCTTACCAGTATTACCAGAACTTATGTACTCGGTAATATCATTATTATCATCTTCATTAGAATAAATATAATATGAATATTTCTTTATAGTTGGTGCTTCTAACATAAAACCAGTAGTATTAGGTTTATATTCATATGTTATAGGTTCCGTGATATCCAAAGACATGGTTAAATCATCTGGTGATATATTCACTATATCGTCACCACCATATAAAACAAATGGTTTTTTACTACCATAATAAACTTTTAACATTATCTTATTTTCACCTATAACGTCATATAAACCGTCTGAATTTTCGTTATTAAAAACAATTTTTAATCCCTTTTTAGAATCTGTAAAATAAGCCGAATCTTCTTCATGTCTCGATTCTTTTGTTATTACGTGTTTCAATTCCCCGTCAACATAACGTTCAATATCCATTTGTGTAACCTTACCAAAACCATCACTGTTATCCCATTTTAATTCCATGGTTACATTTTTAGATAATTCTGCATTACTAACCGATGACGTCCCCGTATTATATTCGATAATATACCCTTCAATTTTCGTTTCACTAACCGGTGAAATAGTTTTAAACTGCGACACATTTTCTATTGAAGCATATACCTGTTGAACAGGTGCCTGAGTTGGAGTTGGAGTTGGAGTAGGACTAACCAAGCTCTCAAAATAAGCCTCTTCTTCCTCTTCAGGTTTGGGAAGACTTTTTTTAATTTTATCTTTATTTTTATTTTTATTTATTATAAAAAAAGCACCGGCTAATAATAAAATTATTAAAAGTATCTCGATAAAATCCATATCTTTTAATAATAGTATATATTTTTTTTACTATTAATTCCTTCTTCTTGAAAAACGACGAGCTGGACTTCCTTGACTTCTTCCACCAATTACAGTGGAATTAAGAGATGGTCTTCGCAAATCGGGTGCCCTAATCATCCCCAAATTGGGTGATCTTGAACCAATCCTTGGTCTTGCGGCAGCTGCTGCCGCAGCAGCTGCTATTGCGGCGGCTTCCTCTTCTGCCTTTTTCCTAGCGGCTTCAGCTTCTTCGGCGGCTTTTCTTTCAGCTTCAGCTTTTTCGGCGGCTTTTCTTGCAGCTTCAGCTTCGGCTCGAGCTTTGGCTTGAGCTTCTTCATCAAGACATTTATCAGACACAAACACACCAGGTTCAGTACATCCAACAATATGAATATCTTTTGTAGGGTCATTACTATTACCTGTCTGTGGACTTAATGCCACAAAATCATCAAGATTTTCTCGAGTCCAACATTTTCCAGGTTTACCATTTTTGGATTCCGAGTGATATATAGTTTGCATACCCCATGCTAAATGTCCCAAATCTTGTGCTCTTTTTTTACAATCAAGATACGTACTTACATCATTTTGCCAATTTTGAGAAGTATTAGGACCAAAAACACCATATTGCATACCATGGTCATCTAGTCCTTTCATAGATGGTACACCTGTATAACTCGATGAAGCATCCGCACGACAATCAATGTTTTCATGGTACTTCACACATTCGTCATATTCTTTACAATGGAATGGATCATTTTCACATGTCGCATATGGTTGAGAAGGGGGTTCTCGATCCCATACATATGGGGGTGTTTGATCTTTTGTAGATTTAAGATCTTTACATAACCTTTCTCTTCTATATTCATGTGCACTTAGTTTTTTATGCCATCTCATACAATCGTCAAAATGTCGGCATTTTGTTGGGTCATCTTTACACGCATCAAAATATTCTTCTCTTTTCCTAGCCGCCTCGTCGGCAGCCTCTTTCGCAGTTCTTTCGGCAGCAGCTCTTTCGGCTTCTCTTGCAGCTTCTTCATTTTCTGCCTTTATCCTAGCAGCTTCAGCTTCTTCAGCAGCAGCTTTTGCAGCTGCTTCCTCTTCCGCCCTTTTCCTAGCGGCTTCGGCTGCAATGGCTGCTTCTTCAGCAGCCTTTCTCGCAGCTTCCTCTTCAGCCGCCTGTCTCGCAGCTTCAGCTTCGGCCGCCTTTCTCGCAGCTTCCTCTTCAGCCGCCTTTCTCGCAGCTTCAGCTTCGGCAGCTGCTTTTTTCGCAGCTTCCTCTTCAGCCGCCTTTCTCGCAGCTTCGGCAGCGGCAGCTTCCTCTTCCGCCCTTTTCCTAGCGGCTTCGGCTTCCTCTTCAGCGGCTTTTCTCGCAGCTTCTTCTGCGGCTCTTCTCACAGCTTCAGCTTCTTCGGCGGCTTTTCTCGCAGCTTCTTCTTCGGCCTTTTTCTTAGCAAGAGCTTCTATATTATCTCTTCTGACTTTGGCGAGGAAAGCGGCTTCAGCTTCCTCTTCAGCCTTTTTCCTAGCAGCTTCTTCTTCTGCCTTTTTCTTAGCGGCGGCAGCGGCGGCAGCTATTGCGGCGGCTTCCTCTTCGGCCCTTTTCCTAGCGGCTTCCTCTTCTGCAGCTTTTCTTGCGGCTTCAGCGGCGGCTTCCTCTTCTGATCTTTTCCTAGCGGCTTCCTCTTCATCTCTTACTTTCTTCTTTTCTTCGTATATTTTCTTATAATATTCATCGTCGTCATATATATTCACATCAGTATTTGGATCCGGATCATCACTGAAAGACATACCAACTATCTCAGTTTTTTCTTTTCTAGGCCATACAATCCGTTTAATTTCTCTATCTTTAGCTGGACATTCTTCACCTTCACCAATTTTAGGTATCTTCACATTATATTGCCAAAATTGACAATTATATACACCAGGTGTTGATGGAACACAATCAAATACTTCTGAACCACTTGTAAATCTATTTTTCTTAACTTTATCATATTCACCTCTACAATCATTATTCCCATCGTATTCTTTTGGTTCAAATAGTCTAACATCACCCGAAAAATCATCCTTTGTAAATGAAAGTGTTTCTGTAAATAACAAATTTTCTGGTTTTATTTCGTTATAATACAAATCCACTATATTATCACCAATAATACGTTCATCAAAATCCTTTTTATCTATAATATTTAAATAAACATCTGTAAAATCCTTAAAATGGTCTTCGTTTTTATCAACCATTCTATGGATTTCATCCCCGTTTTTATCTTTTATTACTAGGATCCATTCTGATACAATATCATTTACACTCGCTCCATTTTTCCATGAAAATTTAAGATCATCTATCACATATTCTTCTTTTTTACAATTTGGTATTTTATACCATAGTAAAATGATAAATAGAATGATAGAAGCCACCAGAAGAACAATTTTTGAACGATATAGTGGTATCATTTTATATATCACAAGATATTAATTTATATATTTTTTTAGTTTACGCCTGCTTTTCTTGAGGTGCGGCAGGGCGGTTTCGTGGAAGAAAGTTGTAGAGAATTCCACCCATGATGAGCATGAGTGCGAGACCCATTCCGATTGCTTGATAGTCCATTTTTATTTTGTTATACTATAGTAATATAAAAAAAATGCGGCCTGTAACATCGGTATTATTTGAAGCACTTCTCATAGGTATTTGTTTATTTAGTGTAGAAAAAGGTATGACGAAATTTATTTACAAAGGTGCAGGTAATTTAATAATTGCAGGCGCTTTAGTACATTTAATATTTGAATATTCACCACTGGGTAACCTCAATGAAAAATGGTGTAAAATTATATTTGAAAATGATATTGATTCAATTAAAAATTTATAAGTTCGTCTATGATACTTGTTTTATCGTATTCTAATTCTTTTAATTCTTCTGATAATTCATTATACTTTACATCTATATCATCATTATAGTCTTCCAAATATTTTTTGAAAAAAATATGAGGTGGACCAACATCATACCCCGCATCTAAAAGTGCGTCAATGGTATATACATGTAAATTAATACCAACTCCTCGTGCATACCTTTTCACAGCCTCTTTACGAATAAAACTCGTTATGTTTCGTCTATGTTTAAGTTTTTCCATTCTCTTCAATGTTACATGTATTGAACGATTTACTTCAATAAGTTCATCTTCTAATTCCCTGTCTCGTAATATATCGGGTATTTGTGTTGTTCGTATAGGTGGTAAGTCCACATGCACAAAATCTCCACGACGCGATTGTATAGGTGAAGGAGTGACTGTATCATATCTCACAAGATCATCAATTATAGTTTCGGGTGACTCGTTTTCAATAGGTGGAAGTTGAGGAGTACGCGGGGTAGTTGAAAATGGTGGTACTGTTATGTTTTCAATAACACGACGAATCATAAATTCTTCGTCATCACTTTCGTCAGAATCACAATCAATATATTTGATGTAATCATGTATCTTTTTTATAGAATTACACATTTTAAGATAATCACCTTCAGAAATTATCTTAGAATTGAGGTCTATGACTTGCATTAAAGATGTAAGGTCTTCCATAATTTATATTAGAAATGATATTTTTTATTTAGTTTTATTACAACTTAGGTTTGTTATTTTTTTTAAAAGTAAAAGAGCTTCTACAGCTTCTCCAATTTCACGATGTTTTACACAAAACCCGTTTTTTCCTTGACGACAGAGACAATTTTCGTATAAACAATTAGGACGCATTTTCTTAATTATATAGATATAATAGTATACTTAGGTGTTTATTTATCCTCATCGGGTTCAGTTTCATATTCACTTTCATTATCTAAATCATCGATATTATTCGGTAAACTATCTTGTAATTTGTCATAATTTGTATAATATTTGATTTCATAATCATCTAAGAAATCATCAAGTGATATTTTATCATTTACATCATATTCATTATTAAGGTAATTTTTCCAAAATTCGAGATTCTTTTTTGTGATTTTATTTGGAAAAAGTTCAACGGAAAATTCCTCACCATTTTTATAATTAATTTCTTTGAGAATTTCCTTTTCACTTTCAAGGTATATATCAAAAAAGTGTTCTAAAACACCAATAGGTTCGGGTTCGTAATAAAAATTAATAAATTGAGCTTGACCATAAGATGTATCAATTTTTGTTTTAGAAATACCAATATAAGCTATAAAATTATATGTATTCGGGGGAATAAGATGTTGAGGGTATCCAAATTCGGCGCGTAAAGCATATACTCTACATGGTTCACCTCTTAAATTTGAAAATAATTCATTTACATCATAAAGTTCTATAATAGAAGTACAGTTTTTAAGAAGTTCAAGAGTGAGACTCATAGTATATTATATTACATATTAGTTGCTAAGTTTTAAGTCCATATCTACATTGAATGCATTATAAAGTTCCGTCCAATCAACACTCCCATGAAGATTATATTTTTCAACAAATTGCAAAAGAGTTTTTTGACATTTAAATTCATTCTTAAAGTAATTCATCCAAAACTCTATCCAGTCACTTGAAATTTGCCGTGGGACAATCATTGTACCCAATTCATCTTTTTCCAACATCCGTAACGCTGGTTCAAGAATACCCATTCGAGTATTATTTTCATATTTTTCCTCATACATAAAATCGATTATATGAAGTTTATCATTAAATGCAGATATACCAACATATGCAATATGATGAAGGTCTTTGGGATTACATTCATGTGGAAAATTGTGTTTTGGTCTAATACCATACACTTGAGAAGGTGTACCCAATGCAAATTTATCGGTTCTAAAACTCGAAAAAACACCGTCAAGTTTATCGAGTCTTTCAAGAGTAACAGTTTGTTTCGTAAGTTCGTAAATGAGAGAAGACATTTTGTATTTTAATTATTATAACTGATCTATATCACTTAGGTCTTCACTGTACATTAATATTTCCTCGGCTACAATTTGATAAAATGCCACTTTATACGATAAAAATCCAAATAATGTTGCCCCCATATTAAAATCGAATGGTAAATCTACTGTATTCCACATAGATTCTGCTAAAGCGAGACATGTCGGTACGAGTAGCCGTTTATTCAAACCAGGTAATCTTTCTATATTGTCAACATACGAAGAAAGTGAATTAACATAAATATAAGACGCGACTGTTCCTAAACTCGCGGAAACACCGTCAACTGGTGTATGAAAAATAAAATGATATGTTGAAACGGCGGCACCGTATTGCAAAGTTGACTTTTTAATTTTATCTTTTATACGTTCATATTCCGCTAAACCTTCTTTACGTTTAGTGGGGCACGATATTCTAATGGTTTTAGTATTTGGATTTATTATACTCAACATTACAATTTAATTATTATATATCTATACCTTTAATAATATAGTTTTCATCTTGAAAATATTTTTTCTTAAATGCACGCTCTCTACTTTTAAATCTCCCAATTCTAATTGTTGATGTATCTATACGTTGCTCAATTCTATACAATTCATCTTTATTTCTCCATTTATCACCAAAAAGAGATATATATTTCATTTCAAGTCTCTGTATATTTAACTCTGTAATGAGATGTTGATAAAGAATAAGTGAATAAGAGTCATATGTCTGACGTCTGAAATCTTCCTGACTATATTCTTCGCGCGCAAGTAATTGCATGCGTTCGTATAAATCATTCGCATATGGTTCATTATTATAAATTAATTGGACTTCTTTTTCTCTATTAAACCATTGTTTTGAGTATTTTAATTGAGAATCATGAATTGTTTCTTCTTTTAGTTCTTCGCGCATTGATGAAGGGGATGGACGTTTTTTCACACCCATACACTTCACAACTTTACGACGATTTTTAGGCGCTAAACACGTTAAAGTTCGGGTATGCAATGTACATTTCATTTTATTTAATATAAATATTTAATTCTTTATCTTAGATTACAGTCCCGTCGGGAATAGTTGCATTTTTACAAATTATAACTATATAATCCTTGATTACCCAACCACGTTCTTCATTACTCAAATCTTCTTCCACATTTTTTGAATTGGTTATGTAACACCGAGCTCCTATACGTGCATTCTTATCAACTATAGCATTCCTTATGGTAGTTCCCTGACCAACGCCTATAGGCATAAAACAATCATATTTTAATCTACACTCTTCTTCATTTTCATAATAATCTGCACCCAATAATAACGTATCCTCAATTGTACAATTTTCTGAGATGGAAGATCGTAAACCAATTACAGAATTTTTAATTTTTGATTTATGAATGTAACATCCATCACCGATAGTACTTTTTAATACCTGAGAACCTAACATTTTTGTAGGTGGTAAAAACCTCAAAGAAGTATAAATAGGTGCATCAACATCATAAAATGAAAATGGTGAATCATCCTCATTACATTGTAAATTCGCATTATAAAATGATTTAATTGTACCTATATCTTCCCAGTAATCATCGTGGATATAAGATTGAACATGCATACCCATACTCGTAGCATGTGGTATAATTTCTCCACCAAAGTCCATTTTATCTTCACAGTAAATGGTTAATAAATCTTTCATAATCTTAGCAGAAAAAACATAAACGCCCATAGATGCAATATAAGGCTTTGTTTCGGTAGAAATCAAAGAATCAGCTAAAGTAGAAAAATCCACAGCCATTCTCAATAAATCATCACCTTTTGGTTTTTCTGCAAAATCTATTACTCGTCCATTTATATCAATCTTCATTAAACCAAACGATCCTGCTTTATCTTCGTCTACCGGAATTGCTGAAACTGTAATATCCGCACATGTTCGACGATGGTGCATAATAAGAGATTTATAATCCATTCTATACAGATGATCCCCGGATAAAATAAGATATTCATCACATCCAGAATCATTAAAAAGCCATTGGTATTGTCTAACAGCATCTGCAGTACCTTGAAACCATGTCTTATTATCTTGAGACTGTTGTGCAGCTAAAACCTCAACAAACCCAGATTTATAATAAGATCCCATACAGTTATACGCCCTTGAAATATGTCTATTGAGAGATGCAGAATTAAATTGTGTTAAGCAGTAAATCTTATTAATATCACTATTAATACAATTAGACACGGGTATATCAATCAAACGATAATTCGCCCCGAGCGGTACTGCCGGTTTAGCACGCTTCTCTGTTAAGGGATACAAACGCGTACCTTGACCCCCACCTAAAATTATAGACAAAACATTATCCATAGTCGTTGAAATTTCACATTTCTCAATACCATTTTTGGCGATAGAATCAATACGTCTTTTTATTTCATCAAATTCCAAATCGTAATTATCGTTTATTAATGTATACCCATGTTTTCCTCCATTCATTATTGATACAACAGTTGGTTTCGATTTACGCGTTTTAGAAACTGTCTGGTTCTCCCCATTTTTCTCTCCATTTTCTGACCAAGTTTCCGAGTCGTTCTGTTGAGAAGCGCGAACTTTGTTTGTTTTTCCGAGGCGCCCCCGGACACTCGCGATTTTGCGATTCGTATGTATTAAGTTTTTCCCATATAAGTCTTTGCATGTCTTCTGGGAGGTCGTTTGTCGCTTGACAATACGAGAGTTTATAGTCGTATGTGTGTAAGGCAATGTAATCGTCCATTTCATTATATTTTATTTGTTTAATAAATTATTTATACTTTAAGTACTTAGGTCTATAATGAGCAAATGTTTTATCGTGTTTATTATATTCTAATATAACCCGTTCACCAGCATCATTTTCTGTAATAATTCTAGAATTAGTATTTTCAGGTGATATCATTATATTATTATACAAGGAGTCTTTGGATATATTATGCAAGGGGCCTTTGGATATATTATCTAAACTAGATTTACTAGATTTACTAGATTTACTAGAATGTAATAAACGACATACACTGTTATAGAATGTATACATACTGTTATTAATTCAATTTATTTTTTTATATACTAAATACAAGATGGTTTCACTCCAGGAGTTACCTAAAAAGATTCAGTACATAACAATAGATTCAAATTTTGTAAATGGTACGAATAATACATTCTCCTTTGATTTAAACCTTGAATCAAATACTCATGTATCAGATATAAATAAAGTATGTGGTTTAAAAGTCGTTGATTTCTACGTAACACAAGTGGGTGTATCTGGTGGTGGTACAGGTAATGGTGCAAAATATATAGATATTGTATGCGATGATATACCAAAAACGGCACAAATTCTAAATGAACGAAAAGGGCAAATATTTACACGTGTACCTTTAGAAAGAATATTTGATGGTTCAAGTAATTTTAAAATACAAGATAAACAATGGAAATCTTTTAATAGACCAACGTCTTTATTTAACCCCATATCCATCCAGCAGCTCAATTTTGAAATATATGAACAACAAGGTGACGGGGATTATGTAAAACTACAACCTGATTCTGAATGGTTCATGACACTAGAAGTAACAACTATAGACGTTAAGGAAAAACCTATAAATAGAGAAGTTCAAATTTTAGAAGCTATACATAAACTTATCGGGAAGATAGATGAACTCAACATAAATGTTGAAAAACTTCCAGATAAACATGATATCGAAAAAATGGAAAAAGAAAAAAAGAAAAAATACCCATTACGATACTTGGTATTATTTATAACGCTCATCGTAGGTGGGTTCATTTTTGTTAAAAACAAATTTACGCCTTCGGTTCCGCAGCCTTCTTTTTAACGACACGTTTAACTGTCTTTTTTGGGGCTTCTGGAGCTGGAGCTGGAGCTGGAGTTGGAGCTGGAGTTGGAGCTGGAGTTGGGGCTGGAGTTGGAGTTGGGGCTGGAGTTGGAGCTGGTGAAACTACACGTTTAGTAGCATTAGCTTCTTCTGTGGCTCTTCTCAATTTTTCGTTGGGATGCATTGTATAATATATATAAAGGAAATATTATCTTTAAATTAAATGTTATTCATTGGCCCAACTCTCCTGAGTGGAATAGGTCAACATTGTAAAAAATATATGAACCTCTTTCCTGAAAGTCGATATATACAAGTACAGGAAGATATACCAAATTGTGAAAAGGCTTTTATATTTGCTTTACCTGTTCAGTATTGGTTGGATAGAATACCAGAAATCAAACGTAAAATTAAACATGTAACATGCATGACCGTATGTGAAACGGAAACGGTACATGAAGATTATGGAAAACTTTTCAAACTATTCGATAAAATTGCTGTACCGAGCGAATTTTGTAAAAGAGTATTTAAAACCCAATTTCCTGAAACTGAATTTTATGTTATACACGCTCATATACCATATAAGAAACCGTATACATTTTACCATATAGGTAACGTTTATGACCCAAGGAAAAATTTTAATAAAATTCTAGAAACATTTATTCGAATGAATAAACCAAATTCAAAACTTCTCATAAAAGCAACGTGTAATCAACCGTTTAATATAAACATACCAAATATCGAAGTTGTAAATGGACTTATTTCAGATGAAGAAATGGAAAAGATACACGCTCTAGGTGATTGTTATGTAAGTTTTTCAAGTTCTGAAGGTGTTGGTATGGGTGCAGTTGAAGCTGCTTTACGAAATAAACCTGTTATTATAACAGATTATGGAGGTGCACCAGAATATATTAAAACACCATATACAATAGATTGCGAACTTCAAAAATTAACGAAAGATGATTTTCTATTTAAGGCAGGTATGCAATGGGGAAAACCAAATGAAAAACAATTGATGGAATATATGGAAGATGCATATAACAAAAAAATAAGGTATATGGATCATCCGAAAACTCGAATGTTAACATGTAAAGAAAATGTATTACATGAATTCGTCACTAATATAATTGGTGAGGTAAGTGATGATACCAGCCAAAATAGCACCGGACATGAGTGATCCTCTCTGAGCTATAAGCATGGCGACAATATCGTCTATGAATTTAACATTAGTTGGTTTTTTAAGAAGTTCTGGTACTATTTTTGAGATTGCAAGATAAAGAGCCATAGATATTATTACGGGTCTAAGCGTTTCCTGGTCTAACATTTATAATATAGAAATATTTAATTCTGGCTTCGTTCCTAATACTTGATCATCTATTCTATGTTTTTTACAGTATTTTCCACATACAGCTTTAAAAGAACATTTCTTCCCTGATAAAGTAAATGCTTGACATATATTTTTATTTTCTATATTTTGATTATCTGGTGCAGTTTCTAAAACTTTGATAGGTCTTGTTTTCTGACATTCAATTTTCTTTTTTCTCATTTTATCTATAATAGTCGCCATTTCATCATGCGTCTTATTTGCAACATTTAACCTTTTTGATACATTTAAACAATCATCATATGTTTCAAGTGATGTTTGACGTCTATTTATCAAAATAGTTTTTCTATCAGTAAATTGTTTACCCTTGACACAGGGAAGTAAAAAATCGTTAGTCATTTTTTTATGTTTGATATTATTAATACCCACTTAGGTTAGTAAAAATGCAGTTTATTACCAAAAATAATAAAAAGAAACAGAATCCAAAATGTAAAAAATGTAAAAAGCCTACAAATAAGCTTCATAATACATGTTGGGATTGTCATTTGAAAAATGAAATGAAAAAACTAATAATAAGAGAAATAGGACGTACTAAAAAATGGGAACAAAATTACAAAAGTGCTACAACGTATAATAATTTTAATAAATTACTCGAAACTTCTACATCAGAAAAACAATTGAAAAGGGCTTATAAAAAGGGTGTTTTAAAAATACATCCAAATAAAGGTGGAAATTCTGAAAAATTCGTAAATTTTAAAAATTTATACAATAAAAAATTAAGTAACTTTTAACATTCATTTGTTTTATTTTCACAATTACTAATAAAAGATGTGGTTGTTATTTATAAAAAAACTTAAACGAACATATAGCTTCACTTTAGGTGAATAATATAAAAGATAAAAACTTATACTTTATAAATGTATCTTAAATGGACATCAGAATGTTATTTATGTGAATGTCCTTTAGATCCTCATATAAACACAAAAAACGCAGAAGAACGTATTATTATTCGTGAATTTAGGAAATTACGCCCAATTTTCACTGTTAATAATGAATTATATTTAAAATTTTTCGATATGACAATACAACGAGTATGTTATGCATGTTATTTAAATTCGTATAATAAAATTCATCCGTCATTTTTTAGAGACCGTGAATGTGGTCGCATAAAAAATATATTTCCACAACCCAAGTCAAAAACAAAAGAGGAATTATTATATTGGTACGAAGACCTAAAAAGATACTTAAGTAAAAGACTATATACATAATAAAATGAGTGAAAGTATTCAAAAACTCACACACGTGGAACATATTTTAAAACGTCCGGATTCATATGTTGGACCAGTTTCACGTGTAGCCGAACCATATTGGATATATGAAAATGACATCTTTGAAAGGAAAAATGTTATATATTCACCGGCACTTTTAAAAATATTTGATGAAATATTAGTAAATGCAATTGATCGCAATTCCATGTATCCTAAAAATGTATCTTCACTCGGGGTTTCTATAGACGTGTCATCGGGCGAAATCACAATTGAAAATAACGGACCCCTTGGTGGTATATCTGTAAAAATGCACGAAAAGGAAGGTATATGGAATCCAGAATTAACATTCGGGCATTTACTTACAAGTACAAATTATGATGATACACAAAAACGTGTTGTTGGGGGACGTAATGGGTACGGGGCTAAACTTACAAACGTTTATTCAACAAAATTTTCTATAAAAATAAAAGATAGTGAAAACAAGTGTATATATACACAAGAATGGTCTAATAATATGAAAATATGTGGTACCCCAAAAATAAAGAAATACTCGGGTTCGACATCAAGTGTTTCTATTTCTTTTATACCCGATTGGAAAAGATTTGGTATGTCTAAAATGGATAATTCTATATACAAAATATTTGAAAAACGGGTTTATGATGCAAATATATGTACGACACAGAACTGTAAAGTTAAATTTCAAGGAAATCCTTTACCGAAATGCACGTTTGCAAATTATTGTAAAATGTATACAAAAACCGATGAAATATGTATGTTTACGAGTGATAGATGGTCTGTATGTATTGCACCTTCAGATGATGGATTTGAACATGTATCATTTGTAAATGGTATATGTACAATGAAAGGTGGTTCCCATGTCGATCACGTGTCTGGTATACTCGCAAATGGTATTATTGAAGATATGGCAAAAAAGATAAAACTTAGACCACAACAAGTAAAAAATGCATTTTTTATTTTTGTAAAGGCTACACTCGTAAACCCGATGTTTAGTAGTCAAGTTAAATCTGAGTGCACCCTTAAACCACAGGATTTTGGAAGTAAGTTCGACCCACCGAAATCTTTTATTAAAAATATTCTGAAAACTGGTATACAAGATGAACTACTCGCATTATCAAAGTTTCGAGAAATGAAAGAACTCAAAAAAACCGATGGTTCACGTAAATCAAAAATAACAGGTATACCAAAACTCGATGATGCAAATAAAGCAGGTACACAACAGTCAAGTAAATGTACTCTTATAATAACAGAAGGTGATTCTGCAAAAACATTGGCAATTTCAGGTCTTTCTGTAGTTGGTAGAGATTATTATGGTGTATTTCCTCTTAGAGGTAAATGTAAAAATGTACGAGATGCAAGTGTAAAACAACTCACAGAAAATAAAGAATTTAACGATCTTAAAAAGATTTTGGGTCTCCAACAAGGTAAAGTATACACATCATTATCAGAACTTCGTTATGGGAAACTTATGATAATGACAGATGCAGATAATGATGGGAGTCATATAAAAGGATTAATACTTAATATGATTCACTATTTCTGGCCAAGTTTATTGAATTTGAAATTTGTAGTGAGTATGGTAACCCCTATAATAAAAGCAACAAAGGGTTCAGAAACGAAATCGTTTTATACAGATTCATCATTTAGACAATGGTATGGAAATGGAAAACATAACTGGAAAATAAAGTATTATAAGGGTCTTGGTACGTCTACATCTGCAGAAGCACGTGAATATTTCAAAAAAATAAAAGATTTAACAGTGCAATTTGATACAGATAAACAAATGGATGACTCTATAATATTAGCATTTGATAAAACAAAATCTGATTTGCGTAAAACATGGTTACTTGAAAGCAGTGAAAAAAAATCTTCTGAACTCGAAATACCATATGGCAGTGTCAATCGTCTTGGTGTTTCTGATTTTATTCATAAAGATCTCGTAAACTTTAGTCTTGCTGATTTGAAAAGATCAATCGCTCATGTATCAGATGGTTTGAAACCTTCACAGAGAAAGGTATTATATGCATGTTTTACAAAAAATCTTACAAATGAAATGAAGGTCGCACAATTAGCAGCATATGTTTCAGAAAAAACGTCATATCATCACGGTGAAGTATCTTTAGCGGATACAATTGTAAAATTAGCCCATAATTTTACTGGTTCAAACAATATTAATTTACTCGAACCATGTGGTCAATTTGGAACAAGACTTATGGGTGGTAAAGATGCGAGTCAAACTAGGTATATTTTTACAAAACTTACTAAAAATGCAAGAATACTTTTTGATCCAAAGGATGATCCGATATTAAAATATCTTGACGATGACGGAAAGCAGATAGAACCAGAATATTATGTACCTATTCTACCAACCGTTTTAGTAAATGGAACCGAAGGTATAGGTACAGGTTTTAGTTCTTATATACCTCCATTTAATCCATCCGATATTAAACAAAATATTGAACGTATAATTTCTGGTAAAGATGTTATTCCTATGAAACCATGGTTTGATAAATTTAATGGTCGTGTATTCAGTAATGAAGATAATTTATGGATTACAGAAGGTGTATGGAAATGCTCTGATAAAAATATATTGATTACCGAACTACCACCTGGAAGATGGACTCAGGAATACAAAGAATATTTAGATACACTTGTCGAAAAAAAGAAAATTGCAAGTTATGTAAATAATAGTACAACTGAAAACATTAACTTTGAAATTATGGGGTATACAGGTAATGATGTTGTAAAAGATTTTAAACTCCAAAAAACGTTTCATGTGTCAAATATGCATTTATTTCATCCAGATAAGGGTATTCATAAATACACAAGTCCAGAAGAAATACTAACTGACTTTTTTGATATAAGAACAAAAACATACGAGAAAAGAAAAATACATCTTATCAATAGTTTAAAAAATAAAGTTAAAAAATTGGAAAATACTTCAAGGTTTGTTGACATGGTTATACACGAAAAACTAATTGTTTTTAAACGTAAACGCTCCGAACTCGAAAAGGAAATGGAAAAGATATTTGATAAAATAGATAATTCGTATGAATATCTCCTAAATATCAAAACATATCAGTACACTCATGAAGCCGTACAAAATCTCAGGGAAGAAACCATGAAAACGAAAACTGAACTCGAAACACTGCAAAGTATGTCATGTATTGATATGTGGAAAAGGGATTTAAAAATATATAAACATTAAGTAGTATAGTATGTGTGATACATCTGGTCCAAATACAGGTGCTATCATATCACTTAATGCCATTGGTAAACAGGATACATACCTTTTAGAAGATGATCCTGACCATTCTTTCTTTAAGTATAATGTAAAAAAACATTCAAATTTTACAAAATTTCATAAAAGTACAACAATCAGTAAACCAAGTACATCTTCATCATCGTGGCCTTTTGGTGAAACTATAAAAGTTACACTTAATCCTAGAAATATGGGTGATCTTTTATCAAACATGTATGTATCATTTCAATTACCAGGTTTAACTGGTAATGATAGCTATTATGCAGACCAGATAGGTAGACATATTCTTAAAACTGTAACTATGCGTGTTGATGAAACAGTTGTTGAAATATTCCATGGGGATTGGGGTATTATATATGATGAATTATATTTAGATGAATCTGAAAAAAGAACAAAAAGATACACTTTAAATAGAAATAATGCTGAAGATACATCATTAACTACTAATAATCAGATTTTAACACAACAAAATTCACATGTATTTATACCTATACCACTTTTATTTTCACGTAAATATGAAAGTGATGAATATGAAACAAATAAACCAAATAGACCTTATTTTCCAACGTGTGCTATACATAAACAAAAACTGGAATTTATATTTGAATTCCATAAACAATCATTTTTTACAAATGAAACAGATACACTATCATTAAATAACTTCGATATAGTCACGGAAGAAATAACATTAGAACCAAGTGAGCGTATGTATATTGCAGGTAAAAAACACATTTTAATTACAGATATAGTTAAAAAACATCCAACATTGGACATAGATGCCGGTACAATAAACGCCAAACTTGAACTTATACCACAAACACCAGTCAAAACACTCAATTGGTTTTTTAGACAAAAACCATTTGAAGATGAAAATACATACGAGGGTGGTACCACTTTACGTTCAAATGTATTCGCTAACAGATATAATTTCTCATCAAATGTCGAATATTCTGTAATAAGTGAATTCTATAATCCACCAATGGAAAAGGCTAAAATATTTGTAAACGGAGAAGATATGCCAAATATACAAAATTGCAAGCATAACTATTACAAATATATCGTTCCATTCACAAGTCGTCTATCAAGACCATTGCGTAATATTTACACGTATGCATTCTCGATGAATCCGATTAATGTGGAACCATCGGGAATGTTAGATTTTAGCCAATTACAATCAAATAGAACTGTTTTAGATGTCACTATGAAAGAAGGTCTCACAAGTGATTATACTTTGCATTTATACTATGTCGGTTACCAAACATTTATTTTTGAAAACGGGGTAATGACACTTGTTTAGAAAAAAGCGCATTTTTATGATCGTGGATATACTCGATTATATTATTTTTTATACACCATCTTATGAAATTCAACTGTGCTACAGTAGTATGTATTTCATCAGGTGTACCTGGTACGTGATACGATATCTTAGATGATCTACAAAACGGATCAAATAATTTTTTACTATACCCATCTAAACTTGATTTATATGCACAATGTACACTAAATATTTTACCATCCTTTGTTTTATATGACAAATTGTTTTTCTTTGAGTAATTTGTTATAAACCATTCAAGATTTCGTAAAGAAATACCTCCTGTTTTATTGAGAATTTCTAAAAGAGTAGCTCTATTCTCGGGTACGTTATAAAAGGTATCAATTGATGTTAGTAGAATAGCTGACTTATTCATTATTACATTATTCCACGCAATTCTCTAAATCCCTTTCTTGTCACTTCACATGCCGGACATCCTGGTTTGAATATACATTCCGTTAAACTATGTGTATGTCGTATACCTTCACTATTTTTAGGGGTCATTTCTATAGGTCCCATAAGTTGTGGTTGGTCGGCATGACTTCCGCACATACCGTTATCCTTAGCTCTTGCAAGACATGGCGTTCCATCCTTTTTAAAACCTTTACAAAATTTAGATGAATCTGGTATAAATTGACACAATAACTTTGAATTCATATATAGTTCTTTAGAAAGTATCATACACATTTCTACACGTGCTACATGACGTTCTTCATCAAGACGTTTATTTATTATCGGCATTAAATCATCTATAAGTTCATGTTTCTTTTGTTTTCTAGATGCCATTATTATATATAATACGTTATTTTTTAAGCGATTTGAACATATCACTAATTTTTTGTTGACCTTCTTCAACTTCTACTTTCTTCTTTGGACGTCTCTTCGGTTTTACACGTGTCAAAAGTTCACCAAATATCTCTTCTTTAGGATCTTCAAAGAGTGGTTCAATTAAATCACATACAGGGTTCAAGAATTTATTTATAAAATAATATGCATAATCAACTTTTAAATTATTATCTTTTGCATATTTTGGATCTTCAGCTTTTTCATATGCTTTTGCTTTTGGGTCTCCTGTATCGAGAAGAATATAAGGTACACGATCACCTGATTGTGGTTCCGAACCAGGTTGTCGTTCCCTCATTTTATTACGCACTTGAACATGTGCCAAGTTTTGAGACTTATATGAATCAGATAAACCCTGACTTAATATAAGTTTTTCATTAGGTACATCACCTTCAATAAGTTCAATGGCTCTTTGTAAAGCAAGAGCCTTTGGAGGACCGGTATCACTACTTTCTAAAACAACATCGAGAAGTTCTTTACAAACTTCACGCATGTGAGGTGTATTATCTCTTCTTACCAATTGAAGACCCTTTACATCTATATAATCCATATTCATGTTACCGTCCTTCCCTTTTGTCCAAAGTTTTGCAGCATACCGTTTCTTTGAATATAAAAAATAAGGACAATATACCTTTTCGAGTTCAAGGTTATTAGGTGCCTTGAAAAGTTTCGTACACTCTTCAGCAGCCCGTTCACCTATTTCCCAACTATATTCAATTGCTTCTTTACCCTTACGATTACCTACATCGAATTCAACCATAACAGAATCAGTATCTCCATATCTTACTTTTGAACCAGGGAAATTCTTTTCAACATACGCCTTTGTCTCATCAATCATACTTCTACCTTTTAGAGTTACAGTTGACGCAATTTGTACACATGGCAGCATACCCTTTGCAGCACCAGTAAAACCATATACAGAGTTCATGGATATTTTATACGCCAATTGTTTACCATTATACATTTCTTTTAATGCGCCAGTTGACTTCGCCATATCCTTTTTTGCTTGTTTACGAAACTGTTTCAATTCTAAAAGAATACTCGGTAAAAGACTTGGAACATCTTGTGCAAATTTAGAAAATCCAAATGTTTCGTATTTTACACCGGGTATATTCTCATATTTTGAATCCATAACAAGTGTAGAATAACATAAATTATGTGCCATCATGATTGACGGATATAGCCCTTCAAAATCAAGTGCTGTAATGGGTGTATAATACGCACCCTTTTGTGCTTCGAGAACAGTCGCACCTTCATAACCATCTGCAGAATATTGTCCCCACGTTATTGTTGGAACCATAAATCCCATTTCACGCGCTTTTTTTGTTAATAAACTAAACACTTTAATCTGTTGTCCTCTCTCTACCAGGTAACATAACGGAACCCATGTTGCTTTAGCCATTTCCAGAAGATTAATAAGCGTACATAATTTTGATAATAGACGATGCGGTAAAAGTGTATCCTTAATACAATATTCAGCAACCTCTCGTAACTTTACAGGATCTTCTTCAACAAACCGCGCAAACATTTCTTTTGGTGGCATATCAATTTTATTATCACCAAGGTATAGTTTAGAAACATTATCGAGTTTATATGAATCGAGTTTATACCCCTTCTTTACCTCGTGGAACAAATCGAAAATAAATCGTCCAGGTATAGGTAAAATTTTAAGATCATTATCACCAAGTGCACTTGACGATAATTTTTTATACACAAGTTCACATGAATGATTCTTCATTTTACTCATTTCAAAAAAAGATGGATCACATTTTGTCATTACTGCACGTTTCATTATATACTCTAAATCAAAACCAAATATATTCCATCCAGTTATAATATCAATATCCTTTTCCATCATATACTCCTTAAACGCCATTAACATTTCACGTTCCGTATCATAACTTTTAATTTCACACCCTTCGAGATTAGAATCTGTTTTTTTATAACAGAAACATGTTTTATCATAAGGTACATCGGAACCAAATTGTGCGAGTGACACAGCAATTTGAAAACATGCGTCATCTCTTACATCCGCATCAGGGAATTTACCAGTAGAACTATTACATTCAATATCAATAGATGCAACCACAAATGGTGCAGTTTCAGGGTTATCTACAGGTTTAAGTGTTTTCCAGTCATTACAGTACAAATCTATATTAACATGTGCTAAATGTGAACGAACACATGCATCTCCCGAATCCATCCATCCAGTCGATTGAATATTAGTTCTATGCATTAATCTCAGAACAGGGTCCAGATTCGATTCATATACTTTATATTTTATAGGTTCATCGGGTAAAGTACGTCTCATACGTCCATTCACCATACGTCTCGCTGCCAAATTTTTGAAATTTAATTTCATAAAAACAAATTGTTCATTATTTTGAAATCCCCAGACATCTTTAGATTGAACTATATCATAACTGACCAAACATTCAGGACACGTCTTATCAATTTTCGCGTACAAATTACGAATATTCATTTCCGACATCTTCTTAGGAAGTTTCACAAAAAAGTATGGTGTAAAACTCGTCGTGACACATACAGATTTACCTTCACATGTTTTACCAAATATACTAATCAAGTGTTCATCTTCCGTATCTTGTGCTTCCCAAGTGAGTACTTGGAACACGACCATTTTATCTTACTACGTTAATGCCCGATTTTTTTAATATAGTATAGTAGTAAATATGTCAGCTGCTTT
>TARA_B100001778_G_scaffold296954_1_pt1 | contig 21991 bp, 7 predicted proteins | sample TARA_B100001778 | Tara Oceans TARA_B100001778 (sample SAMEA2623826) | marine metagenome | biome: marine biome (ENVO:00000447); feature: deep chlorophyll maximum layer (ENVO:xxxxxxxx); material: "saline water (ENVO:00002010), including plankton (ENVO:xxxxxxxx)" | depth 40 m
AACTTTGCTCGATGTAAAGTATTAGGAGCAAACGTACTCAAAGGTCCTGATCAGTTACCATGGCAAGGTAAACTCAACTATGATCTTCAATTATGGATTGATAGTGATATTGTATTCAATCTAGAAGCATTTTACAAACTTGTATGGATGAATAAAGATATCGCTGCAGGATGGTATTGTACAGAAGATGGTAAGACTACATCTGTTGCACATTGGTTAGAAGAGGACGAATTTGAACAGAATGGTGGAGTCATGAATCATGAAATGGTTGATGGTATACAGAAAAGAAGAAAACCATTCACATGTGATTACACAGGGTTTGGATGGGTGATGATCAAGAAAGGTGTGTTTGAACATCCTGATATGAAGTATCCATGGTTTGCACCACAGATGCAGGTATTTGATTCTGGTCAAGTACAGGATATGTGTGGTGAAGATGTTTCTTTCTGTCTTGAAGCAATCAAAGCAGGATTCGAGATCTGGTGTGACCCAACGATTAGAGTGGGACACGAGAAGATGAGAATTATATAAGTAGGTTTGTAATGTCAAATATACACTTGGAAATGGAAAGATACGATATATACTTGCAGGGTGAGAAAATCCGTTCTGACATTGATGAAGAAGAGATGCTTGAAGTAACTCAAGAATTTGCAGAACAATTTTATCGTGACGGAACTCCACACCCTGACGATATAGAAGTCAAATACTTAGGCATAGAGGACTAGACGTCCTCTTTTTTTTGTGTATAATTAGTACAGAGATAGTTTATTATGTCAACGTTGATCTGTAATTTACCTGCTGAACATGTGTGGGTGCGAAAGGAATATCTGAGAGATCATAAAGATGGTCATGGAGAGTTTGTAAAGGGTGTCTGGGTAACTGCTAAGTCAATGCCGGGTCGTGCTTTTTACTTTGAGACATATCTGTATGAATATGCTGCATTGTTTGATAAACTTCCAATCAGTGCATTTGTATCTCAACCAAAGACTCCTAATCCAGATATGAGTCTACCTAATTTACAATTCTGGAACTGTATGGATTATGGAGTCACAGCAATCACAAAATCGATCATCGGAAGTGCGGATTATGAAATTAATACCCGTGATCACGGAAGCATTAGAGGAGAATACATCTGTACACTGGACAACTACCACGACTCTGCAGATAGCATTGACTGCTCTACTTCTGAAACTCCTGCAGAGCACAAGTCACACAACCTCATAGCATTGGAGAATGGTCAGTTCGCTCTGTACCCCAATAACAGGATGAGAATCTATGATAATAGTCTAACCCCAGTAGAAGTGAAAACACCGGACTTCAAGGTCTCTACAGACTACTATCAAGTCGAGCATGGATATGAAAGAGATGGATTGGGTGATCAAGATGATTATTTCTGGAAAACTGCAAAGGATAGAGAAGTCATGGCAGACATAGATGAACAATATTACCACCATTTCACTGATCAGCATCAATCAGACGAAAGATAACTCGTAGAAACTGTCTAAATAGCACTAAATACACGAGTATTCAATAAAAAGTGCCTCTCAGCAAAATATCAAGAGGTTTTAGGGATATTTCACTATCCTTCAAACGTCACCCTGTTACAAGGGATTTGCTTCCTTTGAAAAATGAGGATGCAATCAAACGTGCTGTGCAGAATCTTGTTAGGACAAAGATTGGTGAAGTATTTTTTAGAGATGACATTGGCACCCGTATCACAGGTGCATTATTTGAATTAGGGACCTCTGATTTCATTGATCCCATTTCTACAGAAATTGATACTGTTATAACAAACTTTGAACCTAGAGTAGATCTTACAGATGTAAGTGTTAACCCTAGACCTGATGAGAATTCTCTAGATATTGAGATATCGTACAACATCGTTGGTTTGTCGTTACCACTACAAACAATAAACTTTATATTAGAACCGACTAGACTATAATGGCCCTCAATCAATTCACAAATCTCAACTTTGAAGATATAAAAACTTCAATCAAAGATTATCTGAGACAAAACTCCAATTTCTCAGATTTTGACTTTGAGGGATCTAACTTATCTGTCCTTATTAATACATTAGCATATAATACCTACATTACAGCATATAACACTAACATGGTTGCGAATGAATCATTTATTGATTCAGCAACACTCAGAGAAAACGTTGTATCACTCGCTAGAAATATAGGATATGTTCCTAGATCTAAACGTGCTGCGGTATCAACTATTTCTATTAACATTACAGGAATCTCAACAACAAATACATCAATTAGTATTGATGAAGGAGTTATTGCAAACTCTGGTTTGAATGGTATTAACTATACATACTCTTTACCACAAAGAGTGACTGCTGCTTCTAACTTTGGACAATCTACTGGATTTCTTCAAATATATCAAGGTCAACTTTTAGAAAAACAATGGTCTGTAAACTTATCACAAGCGAATCAAAGATATATTTTACCTAACGATAGTATTGACACATCTACACTCAGAGTGTATATAAAAGAAGATGCATCAAGCACTATTGAAACCGAGTTCAAGGAAATTAATAGTATAGTTGGCATTACTTCTACATCTAATACATTCTTGATACAGGAGACAAGTGATGAAAAGTATGAATTACTCTTTGGAGACGGTATATTTGGTAAGAAGTTAGAATCGAATAATGTAATTAGAGCAACTTACATCAAAACTGATGGTAAAGAGGGTAATGGTGCGTCATCCTTCAACTTTGTAGGTACAGTAAAAGATGAAAACGGTGCACTTATACCAACTGCTGTCGCAAGACTACGTGTTTTGACGCCTTCTGAGAATGGAGATGATATAGAAAGTGTGCAAAGTATTAGAAATTACGCTCCTAGAAGATTTGCAGCACAGAATCGTGCGGTCACTGCTACGGATTATGAAGCATTACTTCCTTCAATATACCCAAATATAGAATCAGTAAGTGCATATGGAGGAGAAGACCTCAATCCACCTCAATATGGTCGTGTCTTTATCGCAGCAAAACCAAGAAACGGTAATTTTTTAGCAGAATCTACAAAAACAAATTTATTGAAATCCCTCAAAAGTTACAGTGTAGCAGGGATTGTACCATCTTTCATAGACCTAAAATTCTTATATGTTGAATTGGATTCATACATTTATTATAATACTAACTTTGTTGGAGACTCTAATTCTCTTAGATCAAAGATAACTGATTCAGTAGAACAATATTCTAAGTCTGGTGAGTTGAATAAGTTTGGTGGTAGATTCAAATACTCTAAAATGACTTCGATTATTGATGGTGTTGACGATTCTATTACATCTAATATTACGAACGTATTGATTAGAAGAAATCTAAAATCAATGATAAATGTCTTCACACAGTATGAATTATGTTTTGACAATCAATTTTATCATGAATTAGATTCTTACAATATCAAGAGTACAGGATTCAGTGTCTCAGGGGTCGATGGAACGGTCTACATTGCCGATAAAGTGGTTGAAGGATCAAATATAGGTAATCTGTTCCTATTCAAAATTACAGACGACGTGGATGTCGAGATAGTGTCAACAAACTTTGGTACTGTTGATTATACGAAGGGTGAGGTGATTATCAACACAGTAAACATAACTTCCACACTTTTACCAGAAAATATTATTGAGATACAGGCAGTGCCATTATCAAATGATGTTTTGGGAAGAAAGGAATTATTCTTACAACTCAGCACTGAAAAAAGTAATTTTACAATGAGACAAGACTTGATCTCATCGGGAGCAAACGTATCAGGAACAAGATTTGATGTACAATCTAGTTACAGTAATGGAAACAAGGTAAGGGGTGCTATAGTAACAAGTTCATCAGGAGTTGGTAGATTAGTGGGATATGTCAATGGTCAACCTTATTACGGTGAATTCCATACTATGACAGATGGCACTAAAATGACCGGTTCTTCTCACTCGGTAAATAGTGTACAGATTCGTGATAATCTCACGACAATTACACCTGTGAATACCTCTTCTACCACAACATCATCTTCGTCATCAACAAGTTCATCGTCAAGCAGCAGTAGCGGATACTAATGATAGAAACCTCTTTATCCAGAGTCAAAATACACGAAGTAATTGAAAGTCAGATACCTGAAGCAATAGATTCTGACAATCCTTTACTTGGAACATTTCTAAAGCAATATTACATATCACAAGAGTTTCAAGGTGGTCCAGTTGATATTGCTGAGAATCTTACTGACTACAAGAGTGTTGATTTTTTAAATAAAGACAATCTTACTGGATTTACATCAACTTCTCAGTATACACAAAAGTTTTCTAACACAATATATGTTGACTCTACTAAAGGGTGGCCTAGTAAGTATGGTTTGCTCAAGATCGATGATGAGATAATCACTTATACAGGTATAGGTTCTACTTCATTTACAGGATGCGTTAGGGGGTTTAGTGGTATTGAGAATAGTGAAAAAACAAACTCTCCAGAATACCTCACATTTTCTAAATCAGGTCTTAGCACTCATGCAGAGAATGCACAGGTCAAGAATCTAAGTAATATTTTCTTACAGAAATTTTTCAAGAAAGTAAAGACACAAATATCTCCGGGTTTTGAGGATAGATCATTCACAGGAGATTTAAGCATATCAAATTTCCTAAGACAGTCAAAAGACTTCTATACTGCTAAAGGAACAGAAGAAGCGTATAAAATATTATTTGGAACTCTGTATAAAGAGAAGGTTGAATTAATTAAACCTCAAGAATTTCTTTTCAAACCATCAGATGCACAATATTCTGTAAATGACGTATTAATTTGCGAAAAGATATCAGGTGAACCTGAGAAAATTGTTAATCAATCTGTTATTCAAGGAGATGTGAGTGCATCAGTATTTGAAGTGGAGAATATTGTTATTCAGGGTAAGACTTACTATAAAATAAGATTATCTTCTGATACAATTGTCGGATCTTTCAAACCCGTACAGAGAACTCACGTTACATCTAAAATTGAGAAAGCAGACACTGTTATATGTGTAGACTCTACAGTTGGTTTTGCCAAATCTTCTTTTGTAACTATAGGAAGACGAAGATATGATTATACTGACAAAACTCTAACAGAATTTTTAAATGTAACTGGATTTGGTACCGCAAGTGTGGGTGAAGCAGTTGATTCGGGTGGGTTAGCGATCGCATATCAGAATGATAATCCTTCAAGATCCACAGAACTTAAAATATTGAATTCTGTCGTAGGTTTTGAAGGAACAGGTATTCTTCAGCAAAAAGGTAGTGAATATAATATTAAAACTCTTGGTGTCAAGAAGACAGACCTTAGATATAGTGAGTGGTTAGAGAATATTGCAACAAAGCATGTTGTAAAAGATTTCAAAACAATATCTACAGGAAACTTTGAACTTATATTGACTGCGAAACACTATTACAAGACTGGAGAACTTATATCTGTCATAGACGCTGATGGTCAGAATCAAGATGGCACAATTACAGGTATATTGAATGATCAGGTTGTGTATATCAGTGCACCATCTCTTTTAGCGGGTAAACAGTATTACATACAGAAAAAATTAGAAAGACAAAATAATAACGTTGCAAATATTCAAAATACCTACGCTCAAGGTGATACTGTTGTTATAGCATCAAATAGTTTACCTCATTATCCAATAGATGTACAGAAGAGAATTAGAAACTTCAACACTTCTGGTGTTTCAACAATATCTCAAGTAATCACAATACCAGATCACAATTTACAACATGGTGACATTGTTCTCTATACTCCTAGTGTAACAGGATCTCCTGTAGCAGGTCTCAGCACCGGTCAATCGTACTATGTGACTAATCTATCCCAATCTACGATTTCACTCTCTCTATCAGCAGAGAACGCTCGTAGAAGTCAGTATGTCACTGTTTTTGATACTGCTGACATTGGAACTAATACAAATCACTCTCTTACTCCGTTTGAAGTTGGTTTTGGAACTATTGGTGCTCAAAAATTACTTCGTAAATTTACACAACCAGAATACGGTTCTACTAAGGATAAAACTGAAACTGGTAAAGGTGTAGGACTCTTTGTCAACGGTGTAGAAGCATATTCTTACAAATCTTCCGATAAAATTTACTATGGATCAGTAGAGACAATAAATGTATTGAATACAGGATCTGATTATGATGTAAATAATCCTCCTCGTATTTCCATACAGCAGAACGGACACGCGGGTGCAGGTGCATCTGTTATCGCTCATGTTAGCGGTAAATTAGAAGAGATACAAGTAACATCTCGTGGATTAGATTACAAAGGGACTCCTGATGTAAAAATTACCGGTGGTAATGGACAGGCAACTGCTGAAGCGAAGATGAGACTCGCTCCACATGAAGTATTCTTTGATAGTACCAGTGTTGGTGGTGTTTTGAATACTAGTACTGACAAATTTACATTTACTGGACCTCATGGATTCAAACATGGTGAAGAGATTGTCTACGGAACCGATGGTTCAACGACCATTGGAATTGGCACTACTCCGGGAAATCTTGTTAACAAATCAAGTTATTTTGTCATCAAGAATGACGACTTTACCCTATCACTTGCCAAAACCCGTAATGAGGCACTTGCAGGTATCTCAACACTTTCGATTACAACCAGTGGTGGTGGATTGCATAAGTTTGAAACAAAAGAGTCTAGACTAAAAGTAGATAATATAGAAATTATTTCGTCAACTAATTTTGAAAATAGAGAAAACACTGTTGATAGTGTAGGTATTAATACGTTTACAGATGTAATAAACATATCTAATCACAGATACTCATCAGGAGAACTGATAAGATATCAAGGAGGAACTGTATCAGATATCTCTGGTCTTACATCTGGAAATGATTATTATGTTGTAAAGATTGATGATAATAATTTTAGAGTCTCTATTTCAACATCTTTAGTTGATTATGTAGAGATGACTCTACCCGGAACTGGAACACATACATTCAACTATCCACCAGTATCCGTAACTATTGATGGTACACAAGGAATATCAACTTCAAATGCGACTGCATCTGCTGTTATCAGAGGAGAAGTTGATGGAATTCACGTAAAAACAAAAGGTGATACTTTTGGTTCGCTCTTCATTAATGATAATTATAAACCCGATGCGGTGGTTATTGAAGGATCTAAATCAGCATTTGATCCTGTTATAATCAATGGAAAAATAGATTCTGTATCTATTAAGAGTGGTGGTAAGGACTTCTTCAGTGTCCCTGACATAATTGTGAATGGTGATGGTGTGGGTGCAAAACTTATTGCACGAGTAGCGAATGGTGAGATTGTGGGTGTAGATGTAATAACAAAAGGTGCCGGATATACTGAGAACGGAACTACCATCACTGCAAAAACTCCGGGTTCTGGTGTAATAATGTCATCCAACTTGAAGACATGGACTATCAACAATGTTCAACGTTACGCTAATTTTGGTGATGTAAAAGATGATGATGGATTTTATGGCGAACTAAAGGTGGCAGACAACGGATATCCTTACGTAAATTACTATGCTTCAAGAAAATTACGCAGTCATTTAGATGATAGTGGTACTGGTCACTCACCAATATTAGGATGGGCATATGACGGACATCCCATATATGGTCCATATGCGTTTGAAAATACTGATGGTAGTGGACCTCTAAAATATATGCAATCCAGTTATGCCAAGATATCTGGGTTATCAAGAACAAATGGTCCCGCTTTGACGGACTATGCTGCAGGATTTTTCATTGAAGACTATCAATTCCAAAAAGGATACGGCGACCTTGATGAGCATAATGGTAGATTTGCAGTAACACCAGAATATCCAAATGGCGTATATGCATACTACATTACAGTTTCTCCAAATCCAGTATCTAATATTTTCTCACCTTTCCAAGGTAGAAGAGAACCTATTTTTCCTTATATTATTGGTGATACTTATAATTCTAAGTTATTACAGTATAACAATGAATTCACATCAACACAGGATTCTTTACCTGAAGATTTATTAAGAAACACTGAGAAATATAACTTAGAGGACTATTCAGGTGTTGCTGCTAGTGCAAAGACAAAAGTAAGTATCGCTAAAATAAAAAATACTCAAAAGGGATCTGTTGACTCTGTTAAGATTGTAGAGGGTGGCACAAATTATAATGTAGGAGATAAACTTACTTTTGACAATTCAAATACAGATGGTTTTGGTTCATTTGGTAAAGTTACTGAACTAGTTGGAGTTGCTGCAACTGTCATCACCTCTACTATAAAAATCAAGAAAAGAATTGAACTATATGCTAAAGGTAAAACTGTAACAGGTATTGTTACAACAGGTATACATGATTATGTGACTGGAACACCTATAAAGATTAGTGGTATTTCATCTGCAACCTTTAGTGGATTAGAGGGCACATATCCAATTAAGGTTGATTTTGTAAGAAGTGGATTGGGAACATCTCTCCTTGCAAGTGGTCTGACGACTACAATCACTCTTCGAGACGATATAGACATTTTTGATAATAACGCTATTGTGCAGGTAGGCGATGAGCAGATGAGAGTGATTGCACACGATCGTCTCAATCAGAAGATTACACTTCTACGTGCTCAGAACGGAACTACAGGTGTTGCACATACAGATAGAGCAGAAATCTATCAAAGAGAAAATAAGTTTACATATGAGATTGATAGACCGATAGATGCTGCAACTCCCATCAATGAGTCACTCTTTTTTGATGCCACAACAAATATTGGTGTAGGTCTTACAAGTGGGGTAGGAATCGGCACTACAGTATCGTTCGTGGGTGCAGGAAACATATCTACCACCACATTTCTTCCAGTCAAGTCAATAAGACTTCCCGGTCACCCATTTGATCACGGTGATCCTCTAACTTATACACCTAATAATGGAACAAATTTATTATATTCATTTGATGGCAGTAATACACACTTCTTACCAAATACAGGATTATTTGTACAAAAAATCAATAATGATCTAATTGGTATAGTGACGAATGCTTATCAGATTGAAAACAAGCACGATAGAGTCTTTATAACTGGAAATGCCGGTGTAGGTAATAGTCATTCATTTAGAACAAACAGAAACGTTGCAACTGCTGATGCAACTACATTTGAAGTCACTGTTTCTACTGCTACAACGCATCATCTTGACAGTTTCGATGAAATCGACATGAAAATCGTTTCTGCAGGATCAAGTACACTTAATATTAATTACGACCCCGGAACAAAGTTTATAAGTATTGGTTCATCTAATAACCCACCAATTATAACCACAGTTGGTGAGAAACTCATATTCGATACTTCTGATGCTGATTTATCAGGAACACAACTTGACTTCTTCTTAGATCAAAAATTTACGAAAACATTTGTAGGTTCTGGTAAATCTACAGTAGAACGAACTGATAATCTCGTTCCCGGAATTACATCTGCAAGAACTACAATTCATTTAACAGAAAATGTGCCCGATGTTTTATATTATAAGTTCTCATCTGTTTCTAGCAAAATAGTCGATGTTGATGAAGATGTCACGGATTATGGTAAGATCATTGTAAAAGCAAGTGAATTTTCAGGTAAACATTCTCTAACAACATCTACAGGTACAACATTCTCATTCTTGACTGGTGGACTACCAGAAAGAGTTGGATATACAAGTGAATCGAGTATAATTTATACTACCACTTCTACAAACGCTCGTGGATCTATTTCAAGAGCTCTTCTTGAGGAAGGTGGACTAAACTACAAAGATTTACCAAAAGTTTCTGTTGCTTCTACCACAGGTAAATCAGCAGTGATATTAGCAGAAACTGAAACTGCCGGTAAATTACTAACCACAGAAATTTTAGAATTTGGATATGATTATCCTTCAGATCCAACATTAACACCTGAAGCATCTGTACCAAATATTATTACACTAAAAGATAATTTTAGTCTAAAATCTATAGGAATCACTTCTACCGGTTCTAAGTATCTAACTGCACCTGATATTATCGTTTACAACAGAGAAGATGATGTAGTGAACACAAGTATAGAGGCAGTAGCAAATCTTGCGGGTTCATCTGTAAATAATGTCCGAATTATCAATTCTGGTGGTAATTTGAAGAGTACAGACACTGAAGTTTTTGCTATCAACAATACAAATGGTGTTGGTATTATAAGTGCAACATATTCAGATCCTACTGTCACTTTGAGATTGCAGACACCTTCAGGTGGATTTACAACAGCACTGCCCTTACCATTCACAATAGGTGATGAAATTTTTGTTGAAAACATTGGTGTATCGACAGGAAATGGTTATAATTCTTCTGATTTCCAGTATTCATACTTTGTTGTAAGCGGTGTCAATACAAATGCAGGTCTTGTAAATCAGGCGACCATCACATATAATGTAAACAAAAATCCCGGAATTCATAATTTTCAGAATTTTGGTATTGTAACTAAGAAATCTGATATTGCACAATTCAACGCCATACTTGAGGAGGGTTCCTTCTTCTCCGGAGAAGAAGTTTATAGTGACAATGCAACAACAAACATTTCTAAAGGACAAGATAGTTCTACAAATATTATTCGAGTTGATTCTATTGATGGACTCGATGTCGGAGATTTAGTATCAGGCAGAACTTCTAGAGCATCAGGTATAATAGAAAGTATCACCCCAAATACAGGTAGATTCACATTAGGGTCTACATTGAAAAAGGCATTTGGTTGGCAAAAAGATACTGGTAAAACAAACGAGTTCTTCCAAAGAATACAAGATAATGATTATTATCAAAACTTTTCTTACTCTCTCAAATCTCTTGTAGGAATATCAAGTTGGAGTGAACCAGTTGAATCATTGGCACATCCGGCAGGATTCAAAAAACATTCCGATCTATTAGTTCCTTCAGTAGGATCTGTTGGACTTGGATCTACAGTTTCAGCAAGAGAGCAAGTTATATCTTCTATTGTTCTTATTGATAATGTAGCAGACACAAATTGTAAGCATGACTTTGATTTAGTCAGAGAAATTACTGACTCTACTCAAACTAAGAGTGATAAGGTTGTATTTCAATCAAATAAGTTTGGTAATGCTTTAGTTTGTAAAACAAACAGAGTTTTGGAAATAGATGATATTAGTCCACAATTCTATACCGATCCAAATTTAATAAGATCAGCAGAAATTGATACTTGGTCTGCTGCTGATTTTACTGCAGTAAAATACTATGCTCAAGTAGTCCTTGACTCTACTGCAGGTGTGTTGGTAAATGAAACACAGTATTCAGAATTTATTGTGTCACATAATGGTGTGGTATCAATGATCAATCAATACTCAGATTTATCAGATTCTTTTGATCTTGGTGATTTTACTGCAGATATGGCGAGTGGTCAGGTTTCAGTATCATTCAGTCCTTATAATAGCACCTTTGTTTATGATATAACGGTGTATCGTGAGGTCTTGAATCAGGGTGTGGGTGTTGGTACTACGTCCTACGGTGGTATAAAGAAAGTCGGTGTTTCAGCTTTTGTTGCAGCATCAGGTTCTCCTTCCGAACAGATCATTCAAACAATCGATGCTAATGCATTCAAGTCTGGAACCGTTCTTGTTGCTGTAACTGGAAATCCAAAAGAGAAGGAAATCTTAGAAGCAAGTTTTGTTGGTATAGGATCTACAGTTCAATATATTGAATATGGCAAGATGAAAGAGGATATGGATTTAGGGACATTCAATGTGGGTATGACCACCACAAATAATTTACAAATCAAATTTACTCCTACTGCAGGTATAGGTGTGACAATTGCAACACTGGCAACTCTTGTAGGTGTAGGAACCACTGTTTCTAACGGTATACCTTCTGGATCCTATGAGGTGGGTGATGCTTATCTACAGTCAAATAGAACTGAGATATCAGCATCTGGAACTCCTGCTGCTACTAATGTATCCTCTTTATCATATGGTAATTACACCAGTGTTAAATATTATGTGGAAGTTGAGAACGTTACTAATAACGAATATTCAACATTTCATGTCGCTGCTAACGCATATGAGGGTGATTCTAATTATGTCAAGTATGGAAATGTCTCTACTGGTCTAACTGCTAGACGAGATATTCAGAATACAGACATTATTGTTTCTGGTTCCAGTGTAATTTTACAATTTACTCCTATGGAAAATAGAGATTACATTGTAAGAGTATCTGAAATAAGAATCGACAAACCTGATAATGTTAATAACGATACTACAATAGAATACTAATGTTTAAAATAGGATCAGTAAATAAAAAATTCAATAAAGAAACTGAAACCTTTAGGTATTCATTTCACCTAACTCATAAGGGAGATCCTATCTTCCTAAAATCTTTTAGTGGGTCAGACACTTCTAAGGTCTTAATAGGTTCAGATACAATCGTATTGAATAATCATTTCTTCACTACAGGTGAGGAGTTAGAATATTTTGCAGATGATGCAGCGATAGGTATAGATCACACCAGTAGTGGTGTTGGTGGTGCCACTAGATTACCGACGAAGGTTTATGCTATAAAGGTCAATGAAAGTAAAATAAAACTTGCAGCAACACCTGCTTTAGCAGCAGCAGGAACACATATTGGGCTGACAACTGTCGGTGTTGGAGTAAGTCATTCCTTTACAGCAAAGAAACAAAATAGTAAGGTTATGGTAGCACTGGATAATATAATTCAGTCTCCTCTTTATAATAAGGTTGGTGCTGCTACTACAACAGTATCAATTTTGAACAGAGTTATATCACTATATGATGCTAGTATATTCAAATCATATGATCTTATAAAAATTGATGACGAGATCATGAGAATTCAAGTTGTTGGGTATAATGGTAATCCGAATAATGTGTTTGTGGATAGAGAATGGATGGGCACACAAACAGCAGCACATACAAATGGATCTACTGTTCAATTAGTAAAAGGTGACTATAACATTATCAAAGATAGAATAACTTTTGCTGATGTTCCTTTTGGTGGTATAAAGCAAACTGTTGGTGTAAGTTCAAATCAATTCAATATAGCAGCAAATAGTTTTACAGCACTATCAGATTTCTTAGTCACTGGATCAGAAGTCAGATTACGAAGTGTCAATCCTCCTGCACCTTTGGTGGGGAATGATAATTATTTCTTGATCAAGAATGGTGTTAATAATTTTTCTATCGCATCAAATAAAGGTGATGCCCTTGTTGGTGCTGCTATCACACTTACATCTGCAGGTATAGGAACTCATAATTTCTTATTTGTAGATACTTCAAATGGAAGTTCATTCCAAGGTAGATCTTTCATTAGATCCGACTACACAGGAAATGTGGTCATGGATGATGTATCAGGTGGTTTTACTGGTATAGCAAAGACATTTACAGTTACAAGTTCAGGAGTCAATACAACAGGTATTACAAGCGATTTTGGTGCTATACTCGTAAATAATATATTCCAAAAACCAGAAGTAGATTATGACTTTATAGGTGGTTCTGCTACAGGAATTACCTCAATTAGATTTACAGGTAACAGTACAAATACTATAAATTTAAGTGATGTAAATTCAAATAATTTACCTAGAAAAGGTCTTATAGTTTCAATAGCAAATTCGGAGGGGTATGGATATCAACAACGACAAGTGGGAACAGGAACCGCAGTGGTCACGGGATTTGGCACGATTACTGTTGCAATCGGATTTAGTGGATCAGGATACAGAAATCCTCCTACTACTTATCGAATACTGGTCAATGGCGGAAATCCTACGGTTGGGAGTTCTGGCACATTTACAGTCGAGGGGGGACATGTAAAGGATGTGTTTATGAATCCTGTGGGCACAGGATATACACATACCGATGTACCTAGAATTACTTTTGATAGTCCAGTTGGATATGATGATTTACAACTTATCAGTTCTTCAACAGGTATTGGTGCATCAGTAACTGTGAATGTGGGTGCAGGTCTTAGTATCTCGTCATTTAATTTGAATAATATTGGATATGGTTTCACACAAGGAGAACAATTACGTATTGCAGGAATACCGACTGTCACGAGTATTGGATCTACATTCAAAAACGCTGTATTTACAGTAACTGAAACGAGGGATGATGAATTTGCAGGATGGGTATTTGGTAAGTTACAAGTTTTAGATGATTTTTCTGAAGAATTTGATGGTCGTAAAAAAGTCTTTACAATGACTGAGAATAAAGAAGCCCTGAGTGTTGAGAAAAATGCAGGTTCACTTATAGATTTAGAGAATAACTTACTAATATTTTTGAATGATATTATACAAGAACCCAATGTTGCATATGTCTTTAGCGGTGGAACTCAAATTGAGTTTACTGAACCTCCTGTAGAAGGAACATCTCTACAAGTCCTATTGTATAGAGGAACTGATTCTGATGTTGCTACAGAAGGAGCATTACAAACAATCAAGACTGGTGACAGTATAACAATAAGAAAGAGTAATGGTGAAATTACTCCTGTCACACAGAATGAAAGAATTGTTGCTGCGATTACATCAAGAGATACATTAAGAACTAACATATATTCTCAGCAAGGAATATCAAATCAGATCTCACCACTAAGACCTGTAGTTTGGTGTAAGCAACAGGATGATCTAATTGTTGATGGTGCTATAGCAAGTAAATCAAGAGATCTTTATGATGCTAGAGTGAAACCTGCAGCAAGAATAATAAAGAATGTCAGCACAAGTGATAACTCCTTCTATACAGGGGGTGGGTCTGTTGTATTCAGCACAACAGAAGATCCTAATACATCAACATTTGATATTCAAATTGTAGATGCTGATAAAAATAATACTGGGTTTGGAACTACCACATTTACAAACCCTGTTGAGACAGTAACAGGAGTATCTGTTTCCGGAGATCATGGTGTGATAACTGGTATTGGAACAACTGCACAAGGAATACAGTTCAACATGCATATACCACTATCATCACCAATCAGAGATAATGCTTTTGGTGGTTTCACTAAGACAGGAATTTCAACTGGAGATTACTTCTTAGTAAGTAGATCAAATGTTGGAAGTGGAGTGACTGCATTATCTCAAGATAGAACAGTTGCTATTTCATCATGCTCTGACCTTATAGATACTGTGTACCAAGTGTCTCATATAGAAGATATCGCACCTATAGGTTCTGCATCTTCTGTTAGAGTTCATGTAAACGTAGAGACCGGTCATGGTCTAAACTTTACAGGACTAGGTTCAGGGGTTGGAAACTATTACGGTGACTACAGTTGGGCAAAATTCAGTTCATCTAGAACCACTGGAATAGCATTCACTTGTAATGCCTCTGATGGACTTACAGGTCTGTCTACTGCACCAACAATAGTTCGCACAACGAAACTATCACTAGATTATACCTAAATAACACTATCAAATTGTAGAGAATAATGCCTGCGATCATTACAGATCAAATAAGAGTATTAAATGCGGAAAACTTTGTCAACGGAATTTCAACCACGACAAATAGTTATTACGTGTTTATAGGGTTGCCGAATGCCACGGAAATTAATTCAGATTGGAATACCAATACTCCGGCACCTATTGATAACTTTGACGATCACGATAACATATACGATACACTAATATCTGCCAAGAAAATAAATTCTAGCGATGTTCTTCAAGTCATAAGAAAAATTTCTTGGACCACTGGAACAATATACGAAATGTATCGACATGATTATGATATTAATAATACAACACCACAGACTAATTCGTCGAATTTATATAACTCGAATTTTTATGTAATGAACTCAGACTTCAGAGTCTATGAGTGCATTTACAATGGAGCAAATCCAACTAATAGTGGTAAAGGAATTGCATCACTAGAAGAACCAACACATACTGATCTACAACCTAGATTAGAATCTGATGGATATCTTTGGAAGTATCTGTATACTATAAAACCAAGCGATATTGTGAAGTTTGATAGTGTGGATTATATTCCAGTCCCACAAGATTGGTTGAATAATTCCGATACTCTTGACGTAAGAAATTCTGCTGTAGACGGTAAGATTGAAACAGTAGTTATAACAGATACAACCAGTGCTGCTTATCAATTCAGTGGTACAAAGAATAATGTTCCTATCAGAGGAGATGGTCAAGATGGACTAGCATCTGTAACCTTTGTAAATGGTAAACCTACCTCTGTTCAGGTCACTAATGGTGGTTCAGGATACACTTTTGCAACATTAGATTTAGATTCAGTTGTTACAGGATCTGGTGCAGTATTTTCAGTTATAATACCACCACCAAAAGGACATGGTGCAGACATATACACAGAACTAGGATCAAACAAGGTTCTAGTCTATTCTAGAATAGAAAATAGTGATACAACAAATCCTGATTTTCCAGTAGGTAATCAGTTTGCTCGTATCGGAATTTTGAAGAATCCAAACATAAACGGAACTACTAATTTACTCACTGCATCAAGTGCAAGTGGAGTATATGGTCTTCGTCTTGCAGGAGCAGCATCTAGTACTATGAGTGTATCTGTTGATGGGCAGATTACACAAACAATAGGTATAGGATCAACTGCAGTTGGAAAGATAATATCATACGATCCAGTTACTAAATTCCTGAGATATTGGCAAGATAGATCTCTTGCTACAAATAGTTCTTCAGGTGCAAATCCCACCTACGGTTACCGTCTAAATAAGTTTACGAGCACTCCGTCAACAGGAGGTTCTATCAACGTTGTTGTAACAACAACTACAGGAACAGAGACTGTAGGAATTGAAACCACATTCACCGGTGTATCTACATCAGTGAATTCTAAAACATATTATTTTGGACAATCCATCAATAGCGGTATTGCTTCCCCTGAGATAGAAAAATACTCTGGTGATATCATTTACATTGACAATCGACCAGAGGTGACAAGAGCACCAAATCAAAGAGAAGATATTAAAATCGTCTTAGAATTCTAAAGATGCCACAGAACACCAACTTAAACGTCAATCCATACTTCGACGATTTCGATAAGAATAGGAATTTTAACAAAGTCTTATTCAAACCCGGAACTCCTGTTCAAGCAAGAGAACTAACAACACTTCAATCTATCTTACAAGATCAGATTGAAAAATTTGGACATCATATGTTCAAAGAAGGATCCGTAGTGATACCCGGATCTGTTGCTTATGATGATCAATATTATGCTGTAAAATTAGAGTCTACATTTTTTGGTGTTCCTGTAGAGTCATATTTTGATAAATTAGTTGGATTAGTAATAAAAGGTAAATCATCTGGTGTAACCGCCATAGTTAAGAGTGTTCTAAAGGCATCAAAGTCCACTCAAAACTGCACTACAATATATGTAAAATATAGAGCAGCAAACGCTAATGACCAAACAACGCAAACTTTTCAGGACGGAGAAAATCTCGTCACTTTATCTGATTTTACTTTTGGTAGCACTACTACTACTGCAGGGTCGGATTTTGCAACTTGTATTCTAAAGAATGCTACATCAACAGGATCAGCATTTACTGTTGTTGAGGGTGTATTCTTTGCTCGTGGTGCCTTTATACAGGTAGAAACAGAAACTATAGTATTAGATCAGTATAGTAATAATCCATCATACAGAGTTGGGTTTCAAGTTGTTGAAGAAATTATAACTGCAGTAGAAGATGATTCATTATATGACAATGCTGCAGGATTTAGTAATTATACAGCACCCGGTGCTGACAGACTCAAAATTAGTCTAAAATTATCTAAGAAACCATTAGATAATTTTCAAGATGAAAACTTTATTGAACTCTTCAGAACCAATAAAGGTGAAATTAAGAAAATTGAAGTAAGAACCGTATATAGTGAAATAGCAAAAGAACTTGCTAGAAGAACGTTTGATGAAAGTGGAGATTATTTTGTAACACCATTTTCCTTTGAATCTAAAGAAAGTCTGAATGATAGATACTCACAATTTGGTGTATTCTTCCCAGAAGAAACTACTGATGATACTAATACTCCATCTAAAGATATTGTAAGTATCAAAGTTGGACCCGGAAAAGCATATGTCAAAGGTTATGAAGTAGAAACATTTGGAGCATCATTTGTAGATTCTAAAAAACCTAGAGAAACAGAATCAGTAGAGTCCTCCACAGTTCCCTTTCAATCAGGAAATCTTATAAGACTCAACAATGTATATGGTGGTGCTAGTGTCGGTATAGCAACAACAGGATATGTTGATCTAAGAAGTGATAGACTAGGCACTGATAGAGATGAACCCACAGGTCAATCAATCGGTAGAGCAAGAGTATATGATTTCAAACTATCTGCAGGAGCATATTCAAATACCACATCTAATTTTGATCTATTCTTATTCGATATTCAAACAGACACCGAGATTACTCTTAATAATACCCTAGCAATATCAGCACCTGCATTAGTAGAAGGTAAAAGATCTGGTGCAAAAGGATTTTTGAGATCTCAGACAGGTAATATCTTAGCGTTACATCAAACTGCAGGTCAGTTTATTCAAGATGAAGCGATTACTGTTGATGGTATTGATAATGGTAGAATTATAACAAAGGTCACAGAATTTGGTATAAATGATGTTCACTCCATCAGACAGGAAGTTGGTGTTCAAACATTCAGTGGTGATACAGTTCTAGAACCTAGAATTGTATTTGGTGGACAGTCATTCAACTTTACTGCTGCAGCAGCAAGTAAGTCAACTGTATCATCATCTTCAAATTCATGGACAGTTGGAATACAAACAGGAGACATCATTCAATATAACAGATCTGGTATTACTGGAACTGTATTGAATAGAGTCAAGACTGTTTCTCCTACAGGAACAAGTATTGAAGTTGAAGCAGTTGCTAACGTAAGTGATGTATGTACAGGATCTATTCCTACAGGAGCAATCAACGTTTCAGGATTGAGTGTAGTATCTCCAATCATTAGAAATTCACAGAGTGGATTCTTGTTTGCAGATATGCCTGATAGTAATGTAGAATCTGTTGATCTTACACGTTCGGATATATTTGTAAGAGGTGAACTTAGAGGAAGAACAATAAATTCATTAGGAACATTAGATCTACCCACTCTAAGTGGAACAGATTTTGTGTATTCACCATTTGATGAAGAGAGATATACAGTATTATATGAAGATGGCACCATTGAACCTCTTACAACAGATCAGTTTGTAATAACTGGTGGTGGTAAGGGTGTAACCTTGAGTGGATTATCTGCAAGCAAGAATAATGTAGTTGTTCATGTAACCAAGCAGAAAACAAAAGTAGTAGCGAAAGATAAAGATCTACAACGTTGTGAAAATATAGTTGTAAATGGATCAAAATATAATTATTCGGGTGTGTCAACTTCTATAGGTGATGGACTGACTTACAATCTTGCATATGGTAAGAGAGTTCAAGACAGAGAAATATCTTTAGACACTGCTGACGTTGTGAGAGTTCGTGCTGTATTTGAATCATCATCTAATGCTGATCCAACAATACCATCACTCACATTTACAGGTTTGAATGGACCCAATACTAACAACTCAGATCTTATCAAGGGTGAATCTGTAATAGGAAAAGTTTCGGGTGCATCTGCATTGATTTTAGGCACCACTGGTACACAGTCTGCATTCATCAAGAGTAGTAATGAAGGCAACTTTATAGAGGGTGAAGAGATTTACTTTACTGAAAGTAAAGTTGGTGGTAAAATCAATTCCTTAACATTAGGCGATAAAGAAATAAGTGCAAACTTTATATTAGATAATGGTCAGAGAGCAGAATTCTATGACTTTGGTAGATTGGTAAGAAGACAGGGTGCCCCTGAACCATCAGCAAGAATCAAAGTATTTTTTGATAAATTTGTAATAAATTCTCAAGATAGTGGAGAAATCATAACAGCAAGTAGTTATGATTCAGATGTATATGATATTGTTCCTAGCTTTAGAGGAAAAAGAAACACTGATGTTGTTGATATCAGACCAAGAGTAGCAGATTATTCTGGTTCATTATCACCATTTGAATGGGGTTCAAGAATATTTTCTGGGTCTGGACAATCAATAACAAATGTTCTCGTATCTGATGAGAATATCACATTTGATTATAAGTATTATCTTGGTAGAGTAGACAGACTATTCTTGAATAGTGATTCTACTTTCACACTTGTTGAGGGCAATCCTTCTAGAGCACCTCAATTACCTGAAGCAATCGACAGTTCATTTGAATTAGCAGAAATTACATATGCTCCATATGTGTTTGATGTGAATAGAGACATCACTATTGAAACAAAAATGAATAAGAGATACACCATGAGAGATATTGGTGCTATCGAGAAGAGAATTGAGAATGTAGAATTTGCAACTTCATTATCATTATTGGAAGCAAAAACTGAAGCATTAGTTGTCAAAGATCCAGATACAGGATTAGACAGTTTCAAAACTGGTTTTGCTGTGGATAACTTCAATACTTTTGCTCTAGCAGATACTACTTTACCAGAATTGAAATATGATATAGAGGATGGTACTGCTGTGGCAAGAGCAAACTATGATGCTATTGATCTACTCATTGGATCTGAATCATTGATTGGTCTGTCAGGTGTTCCTAACAATGCAGTTGATGTTAGATATGCAACTGACTTAGGTTCTCAAAATGTGACTAAAAAAGGATCTAAAGTCATGCTGAATTATACAGAAGTTTTAGATTTTGATCAACCATTTGCAAGTAGAGTTGTAAATGTAAACCCATATGATGTTGTCACATGGCTTGGTAAGATGTTTATCAATCCAACACAGGACGTATGGGTAGAAAGAGAGTTCAAGAGTTTTGATGGTGGATTCGGCAGCACTGAAGTTATTACAGAAACTACATCAATACCAAATCTTAGATCACAGAACATTGCGTTTACAGGATACAGACTAAAACCCGGAACTAAGTTCTATAGTTCTTTCTCTAGAACTGATATGTCAGATAACAGAAATTTGACAGTTCCAAAACTGATTGAAGTTACACCAGTCAAGGGTGCATTCCAAGTTGGTGAAACTGTAACAGGTAAGTTACTCAACAATCAAAATTCTAATACAGTTCCTGAAATAAGATTCCGTGTTGCAACACCTAATCATAAAGATGGTCCATATAATGCTCCAACTTTAGTATATGAATCAAGTCCTTATGACGGTGCCGGTATATCATCTTCTTATAGTGATACAAGCATACTTATAAACGTTGATACTAATAGTTTGAATCAGAAATCTGATGAAAGATTTTTTGGTAATATTGTCAAAGATATGAGACTTGTTGGTGAAACAAGTAATGCAGAAGCACAAGTCAAAGAAGTCAGATTGATCTCTGATCAATTTGGTGCATTATTAGGATCTATTCATATTCCTACTGGTAATCCTAACTTTACTAATGGAAGCAATACTGTTGGTTTGAGTGCTGCTAAAGGAGAGGTAAAACAAGTTCCCGGATCGTTACCTATAAGTAAGGCATATGCAAACTTCTTCTCCAAAGGAGATTTGATTACACAGACTACGATAAACCGAATAGCACCTCCACCTCCTCCTCCACCACCACCCGAAAATGATGATGATCCACTAGCACAGTCATTCCGAGTGACTGAGAATCCCGGAATATTCTTGACATCTATGGATGTATTCTTCTTCTCGAAGAGTAATACTATCCCTATTGAATTAAGATTAGTACATTTAGAGAATGGATATCCAACAACTCGTATAATAGATAGTAAGGTTCTAGAACCAAGTCAGGTCAGTATATCTGACGATGGAACAGTACCAACTAACTTCCAATTTGATTGCCCAGTATATGTTGTTGAAGGAGAATATGCTTTAGTTCTCCTAGCATCTACTCAAGAGTATCAAGCATGGATATCTCGTGTAGGTGAAGATGATATTACCACTCGTAATAATCCAGAACTCGGAAAGGTTGTTATTAGTAAACAACCATCTTTAGGTTCACTATTCAAGTCACAAAACGCATCTACTTGGACTGCATCTCAATTAGAAGATCTCAAGTA
>TARA_B100001778_G_scaffold112512_2_pt1 | contig 21929 bp, 25 predicted proteins | sample TARA_B100001778 | Tara Oceans TARA_B100001778 (sample SAMEA2623826) | marine metagenome | biome: marine biome (ENVO:00000447); feature: deep chlorophyll maximum layer (ENVO:xxxxxxxx); material: "saline water (ENVO:00002010), including plankton (ENVO:xxxxxxxx)" | depth 40 m
AAGACAGGACCGGGTGGTCTAAGTTATAGAACTAACGACATTCCTGGTGTCGGCGAGAAGGTGAAAGGCGAACAGCAAAAACAAAGTGAAGCCTATAACAAGAAGTATGGTGTAGATACTGGCATCTTCAACCTGCAAGGGATGATGACAGACTTCTATGGTTTTGCACCTGAAAAAGACGACGCTGAAGGTCGGGGTATTAAGCGCACATTCCAAGCAAATATGGTGCAGTCTGCGTTTGATACGCAGATGGCCAAAGACTTAGCATTCGCTAACCAAGAGGTTGCATCCGGTGCAATGAACCAGGCTGCTGACCTGGAGATGCGTAACCAAGCTCAGGTAATGAAAGATGAGTTTGATTACGGTATGCAGAAGATGGGTTCAGAATTTGATCTACAGAACCGCTTTGCAACTGATGAGGCTGCACGTCAAACACTGTTGATGAGTCATGCCGGTAATGTTCAACAGAATCAAACCAAGACCGAAGGCAGTGAGAACCGTTTAGGTCTTGCGACCTCAGGCGAACAAGAGCGTTTGACCTTAGACAAGAGTGGTCAAATTCAAGCTGGTCTGCAAGCACTGCAAGGAGCACAGGCTTTAGAGCAGATCAAGGAACAAGGTGATCAGTCTGCCAGACAAATTGGTGCCACAGGAGTTGAAACGCGCTTGACGCAAGAGCAACGTGGTGGCCAAGAGATGTCCCAGTTGACTAAATCAGGCGAACAAGCTGTTGAACAGATTGGTGCTTCAGGTGATGAAGCTGTCCGCCAGATTGGTGCTACTGGTTCTGAGACACGTGAGACCATTGATACACAAGCTACGGCTGACATCAAGACTGCAGGTGGCACACAGAAAGATTTGATTGGTGCGCAGGGTGATGAATCTGTAAGACAGATTGGTGCTACAGGAACAGAAGCGCTCAAACAGATTGGAGCTACAGGTATTGAGTCGCGAGCAAATATTACTGCTCAGTCAACAGCTAACATTGCTGAAGCAGGTGGAACACAGAAGGACTTGATTGGAGCTTCGGGTGATGAAGCTGTACGTCAGATCGGAGCTACCGGAACAGAAGCCTTAAAACAGATTGGCGCATCTGGTGACGTTGAAAAGACTTTGCAAAATATGCGTGGCATTCAGGCTCTAGATCAAATCAAAGGTCAAGGTGCAGAATCTTTGAAGCAGATTGGTGCATCTGGTGACATTGAGAAGAGCTTGCAGAATACTCGTGGTGCCCAAGCCCTACAACAGATTGGTGCTTCAGGTAATGAAGCCGTAAGACAGATCGGTGCTTCCGGTGATGAAAACGTCAGAGGCATTCAGACCACTGGTGCTGAAGAGCGTAAGGGAATGGAAACTCAGCAGCGCATGACTGCTAAGGACCGGGCTAACCAGTCTATGTATGCACGTCGTCTCGCAGGTATGATGTGATGAATGCTTCTAAAGTAAACGGCGGAAAGGTATACGTAACCTATGTGGACGAGTGGCTAGATACTCTCCCGGCAGCTGATGCAGAAGACTTTAGAGAATTTGCTGAGATCACTCCGTCAGTAATAGAAATTTGGGTATATGCAGGAGTACTGAAATATCCAGGCACGTTTAATGACCTAGCGAGATGGGTCAAAATGAAATATAAGAAATTAGATCGTCGTGGTATCCTTAATAGCGAGATTAGTGCTCTTCATTCCGATATACAAGAGCTTAGAATGGCAATTACCTCGGGTGAAATTAAGGGCGACAATGGTGCTGCTCGACTGGGGGCGCTTGAAAAAGAACTTAGAAGCCATATTGAAACTTCTGAACGAATGAATAAAACCACGGATAAGCGTGGCCTGATCTTGGCTGGTGCTGACCGTGTAATGCGTGAGATGACAGCCATCTTTAAAGATGACCCGCAGTTTGCAGAGCCAATGGACAATGCAATGAATGCGGTGTGGGCCAAGATCTACAGCGAGATTTCTAACCAATGATTCCTGAAGTTCCAGAGATACCAGAGCTACAGCTTCAACAGCTGGGAGCTATGCGGCTGCAGAGGCCAGCCACCCCTGGCCTACCTCAACTACGTACCGAAAGTATTCTGGGATATGACCCACGTGCAGTAGCTGCAGCTCAATATGCAGAAGCTGTGCGTGTTGCTTATGAGGCGTCTCGTATTCAAGACGCGATTATGAGAGCAAAGGCTCGTAGAGAAGAAAGAGAAGAAGCGGCATACTATAGGTATTAAGATATAAATACCCTAGAAAGTATTTATGTCTAGCCCTAGCATTGCTTTAGCGTATCGCCGTAGCGCTTTGATGACGGCTACCAAAGTAACGACTAAGCCACCATCTGCAGAGGTGTTGCGGGCACGAGATAACTTCGTTGATTTCTGTACGTATATGGGTAAGCCCCCAGCTAAACATATGCTGGAGTGGCACGCAGAATTATGTACTGGCACAGATAGTGAATGTTTAATAGGCGTTGGTGGACCCAATACTTCTATTCTCGCTCCACGTGGATCAGCTAAGTCAACAGTATTAGGTTTGTTCGCTGCTTGGATGATCGGACGACATACTGCAGTAAAGCAGATGTTGCGCATCCTGTATATCGCTTATATGGTTGACATCTCCCGTGCAAAAAGTGCCACTATAAAAGGTATCCTTACATCTAACAAATACAGGGAAGTATTCCCTATGGTTAGATTGTCGAAGATAAAACGTTCAGACGAATATTGGAGTATAGATTATGACTTTGCAGGCATTGATACGGCAGGTGAAGAAGCTTTCACCATTGCTTGTGGAGGTCTCAAGGGAGCAATTACATCGAAAAGATCGCAATTGGTGCTTATCGATGACCCTATTAAATCCGCTGCATCCATCAATAATCCTGACATTAGAAGGGAGATGGAACAAACGTGGTCCAATGTCATTGCACCTACTATGTTCCAAGGTGCACGGGCCATCTGTTTGGGCACCCGATTCCATTTCGACGACATACACGCAACTCTATTTATCCCCAAAAATAACTGGAAGCAAATTGTCCAAAAAGCAGTCATAACAAACGAGGAGGGTAAGCAGCGTTCGTACTGGCCAGAGTTCTGGTCAATGAAGTATCTAAATGAACGTAAGAGTGAAGACCGGGTCGCATTTGCATATCAGTATCTCAACACTGCTGTTCAGTCCAGTGACGTTGGCATCTCACCAGAGTTAATCACTAAGGGGGTGGTGCCCGATGACTACGACTGTATTGGCGTAGGTATTGACCTTAGTGCTGGCTTGAATGAAAAGAACGACTGGACTGTCTTCACGTTAGGTGGCATCAAAGAAGGCAAGATCTACTTGATTGACCAACGTCGCCTTAAATCTATGGGAAACATAGAAAAGATGGATACGTTATGCGAGATGCTTGCTGACTGGAATATCTTGCTTGAAAACGAAAGAGGGCAGTACTTCCCTACAAACTCAGTATGCACAATCTGGCCTGAAGCAGTTGCATATCAGTCTTCATTTGAGGGTGACTTCAAACGAATTATGTTTGACAATCGTGCCCTCTACAATCTGAACTGTAGTCCTGTCAAGGGATTCAAAGGAGACAAGCTAGCTCGACTGCGTGGTGTCTTAGGACTTTACGAACACCGCAAAGTTGTGTGGAACAAATGGCGAAAGTGGGATGTACTTGAAGACGAACTACTAAACTTTGGTCACGCATCACACGATGATGCAGTGGACTCAATGGTGCTAACTATGGGAGGTTTGCTAAGAAGGGGTTCGTTACAATTAGATTACAATAACGATAGCCAGTACCTGTAATCTAATGGCCAATAGATATAACTCTCAGCCTAAGCGCGGCGGCAAAGGTGTGCTTCGCAACCCTGCTGATGCTGAGAAACCAGCACAACTAGATAAATACAACACGAAGGGTGGAGGCAATAAGGGTGTTGCTCCTCAGAGAATGAACAAGAGGGGTAATGCACGTCCTGGACGTAGAGGCACCTTTGCTGATGGCACTACCTATAACAGCAAGAGCCAAGGTTCTAATAAGTTCCAAACAGCTGACGTAGAGTTTCTGCGTGGTCAAGGTCGTACCGACCAAGAAATCGTCGATATGATGAACACGATGGATCCCCGTAACGTGGGTTCCAACGCTCAGTACGAATTAGGTCTTGGTAAGCGCAGTGGTGACTACGAAAGTCTTGCTGATTTCAATCCCGCTGAATTTGGCAATGCTAGGGTCAACACTGGTGATGTAAAAGCTGCCCTCGAAGGTGGCGAGTTCACTGCTCGTGAGCTAAACAAGCACATCAAATCAAAAGGATATGGCGTAGGCCGCAGTGCCCAGAAACTACTTAACAGCCGTATTGAGCCACTTAAGAATGAAGTTGCAAAAGCCCAAGGGAAGGATGGTGCTACAGCTCCTGGCCCCAGTGAAGCCACAGCTGTTCCTGGTGAACCGTTCACGAATCTGTCCACTACTACAACAACCCAAATAGGGTTAGCCGGTGACGGTACCCTTGGTGACGATAACGTTGGCCCTAAGCAGGAAATCGAACAAACGCTGAACGATCAAGACACGATTAACAGCGATAAGCAGAACATTGGTGGTAACTTAACGAGCGACATTAGCGGCATTAACTACGGTTCTAACCTTGTCAACAGTGACCTCAGCGTAAACATTAACAGTGGTGCACAGCAGGGGATGAACGCTGCTAATTCCAGAAGCTCTGCTGGTGGCAGTGCTGGTCAATCCACTGGTTCTATGGGCTTCAACGACTTAGGTCTTGATAACCTTGCTTCTGCGACTGCAACTAACGCACTACTGAACAACCAACTTCAGCGTTCACGTGCAGATATGACAGGTATGGGACGTGGTGCAGCTGCATCTGCTGCTGCTGAAAACATCACTGGTTCTAAGGATCGGGTTGCAACTCTTGATTACTACACCCAGATGAATCCTTACTACAATCAGGCTAAGTCTGATGAGTACACTAAGCTTGCATTTGGTGATGTATATAACAATAACTTCGCTAATCGTCTTGGTGGTGGCCTTGAATTTGCGAGACCTGAGTCTCCAGTGAATCCCGAAATGGACTATGACCTCGATGACACCCTCGATAAAATCAAAAAAACCGGCGGCTAATCGCTAGTATATAAAAAAGGGTACATTAAATGAACTACGGGGACGGCTTTAAGCAAATACTTGAGGCTGCGAAAGATCGCAGAGGTGATAGCTCCACTGATACGATGATCGTAGCTTCGCATCTCTCACAGATGCGGACATTTATCTTACGTCGTGGCCTTGAGTTCTACTGTGATCAAGATAGTTACGGTAAACGGAAAGAGTTTCTAGCGAAGATATATAGCGATAATATGCTGGAGATGAAACTCGACAGCATTGTTGACTACTTCTTGTGTGACGGACAAGGATTGTTCTATTTCCGCCCCTCCGGTGACACCTATCAGCTGCTGTACTTCCCTAAGGACAGATATAGGTGCTATCGCAATCAGATGGGCGAGATTGACAACGTAGTGCTGGTCTACAGTTTTGGTGTCAAAGGTAAGGATCAACTGGCTGGTATGTACGCACAGCCCAACAGCCGTGGCGGTAAGAAAAAGTATATCAAGCTGAGTGTATTCAAAGATCGTATTGAGCAGACTGTCAGTGACGAGAAGATAAACTTTGAAGATGAAAACCCCCTAGCTACTTCCAATATGCAGGGGCAGACAGAGACGCTAACCAACTCCCTTGGTTTCATCCCTGCTATTGAGGTATTCAATCACCTTGATTGCACAGGTGAATCAACAGGTCGTGGTGAGTTTGACTGGCTCTCACATCAGATTCTGTATCACGACGAGCTGGTGCGGAACATCCGTAAGAACATGAAGTTCTTCGGCAACCCCACACTCCTATCTTCACGTCCTAAGCACGACATTGTCGAAAGTGGTGATGGAGAGAACGGAATGCGCCCGACGATCAGCTCACAAGCTGGCTTCAGGCCAATGTCTACACCCAACCAACCCTTCGGTGCCCCGTCTCCTATTGATGGGCAGATCAAAGTTCCTAGGGTGATTGCAAACCTGGAGCCTACTGATCGTGTCAATTACTTAACTCCTGACAGTGTGTCAGGTGACCAGAACCTTTATGTCAAACAGTATCGCTCAGAAATTCGCTTGGCTCTTGGTGGTGTTGACGATATCGATATCAACACTGCGGCTACTGCCTATGAAATCAAAACCCTGTACGGACGGGTTGCAGCTACAGCTGAAAAGAAAGCCAAAGCTATGTTTGAGTATGGCTTATGTAAGCTGATGTCGATGATGATTCAACACGAAGAGTTTCTCTTTGAAGAATCATTTGCACAGGCTATGGGTCTAGTAAAACCAGAAGTCCCGTTGCCTGAAAACTTTGCAACGCCAGTTGAATATGAAGAAGCGATGCTTGCTTATAACGAACAGCAAGTGAAGTTTCTTGCAACTAGGGACGAAATGTTCCGTGTTAAACTTGAGGCAGGCGAGATCCCACCGGGGGTCACTGGCCTCATCCCTGACGGCAACACTAAAGTTAGTTGGCGTTGGACTGGGCAAGTATTTGAGGATGACAGTAATGACGTACTTCAGAACAGTATTGTTGTTCGTAACCTCCAAGAACTAGGTGTTGATTCAATCGAAGCACTTAAGTTCCTGTTCCCAGGTAAAACTGATGAGGAGAGAGCATCAATGCTTTCAGGCTATCCCTTCAGGATGGTTCAGCAAACACAACAGTCTTTAAACCAATTTATTGGTCTTCTCGGCAACCTATATCAATTGCCTCATCCTCAGACACCAAACTTACCTTTGGCATCTGACCCAAATCTGGATATCACCGGATTCTTATACCGATCACTCGAATTCTTACGCAAGGAGTTAAGTTACAGTGGAACATACAAGTCAAGCAGCACCGACGATCGCCCAACCAAGCTCAGCGATGCCGACCGCAAGCGTGCCCAGCGCGGTCAGCCAACACGTGATGAGCGACCCGTCTCAATTCCAGGCATCAACGGTCCAACCCCAGGCACCTCAGGTGCAGGCGGCTCCGGTTTACCAACAGACAGCGGCTCCGGCAGCTCAGGGGAATCCATGGCAAGAAGCATTTCAGGCGCTGAGCGCAAGTCTGACTACGCCCAGCCAATCCCAGGCCCAGGTACCGTACTCGGCTTACCAGACTCCAACACCACAGGCTCCTTCCCAAGCAGCTTGGGCTTCGCAAGCCCCAGCTCCACAGCACCAGTATTCGGAAGCCCAGACATACAGTCCCCAAGCTTCAACCCAGGCGTATTCGGCCCAGGAAGTACAAGCCCTGATGGCGCAGCAGGCGGCAATGCAAAGCCAGCCCGCCGCTCCAGCCGTTCAAAGCGGAAGTGATTCTTATCTGAGCCAGATCTCTGATACTTCACTTGAAGTTCTTGAGCACTTTGGCGCTGAAGCTCCTGCTCTTCTGAACCAGTACGCTTGTGCTGTTGAAGATGCACTGATCGAACAGGTTCGCACTACTCAGTCAATGAACCTGATGCTTAACGCTGCTGGCGAAGAGCGTGCAGCTATGAACATTATGTTGACTGATCCAGACATCCTGGCTGACTACGTCAACGACTTCTTCGGTGCTAACGGTCCTTATCCGACCGAAACTCCTCAGGAAGCTTATGAGCGTGAGCAAATTGAAGCTGCTCAACAGTTCGAGTCTGAAATCGAAGCTCAAGAGCAACGTCAAGTTCCTCAGAACTTCCAGCGTCCTCAGATGGAAATGCCTACCCCTGGTCAACACCAGAACGGTGAGGCTGCCAACTTCTGGGGTCAGTTCTCTCAGATGATGGATAGCAACCCTGAGAATGCTTGGCAGTATCTCTCCGGTGCTAACCCTGCTGCCTTCCAGCAGAAGATGATGATCCAAGATCTTTGATCTTAAGTGGGGGTCTTCGGACCCCCTACAATAGTTATTAAGAACGAATTACTGCATAACAATGAACGGAATGCGCCCTGGTTCACCTGCAATGCACGGTCTGCAGGACAATATGCCTCAAGGATATGAAGCAATGATTCCTGGTAATCAGGGACTTGCTAATGCATACGACGGTGCGATGACCGGAGGAAAAAGTGGTGGCGGGATGAGCAAGGTCTATGCCGAGCCTCAGGCTGAGCGTGCTCAATATCAGTCAGAGCAGTTGACTAACCTCAACATGCGTGATGCATCAACATACGCACAGAACCAAGCTCTTGGTAATGCTCGTCAGATGCAAATTGAGGAAGCAGGAGTGCAGAGCAGAATCAACCGTGGCCTTAATCAAGTGATGGGCGACCTGATTATGCACGACAGACGTATTCCTTCTGGTGGTGCACACCTACAAGAACTAAGCCGTCAAATGGAAGGTGACGGTGGCGTTGAATTTAGAAAGCGTATCGGTAATGCACGTCAGCAATTTGGATAGAATAAGGGTACTAAATAATATTTAGCCGTGTCAGAATGTTCTTGCCGTAAGGCTGGAGATATCCAGGAACATAATCCTGAAGTCTTCCAGACAATATGGAAACACTTAAAGTCTGACGGAATGCAGGATCAGGCTGCCAATCATTTGACAGCCGAGATGTTGCATCATGGTGAGGACTTCGAGTCCTCTATTGATCTTTATCAGCAGAACTACGACAACTACATATCCAAGGGATTTAATGAGCACGCTGCTCAAGCAATGGCCGTAGAAAGTATGGAAGAAGGTGCAGAACAGCCAGTCAAAAGTATTAGATTTGCGATGCTAAATGGTTGACATAAATGACATTTAGTAGGTATACTATATTGTATTCAACTAAAGTTATATGCCACAAAAAGGTACAGGCGATTCAGTTAGAGCTTATTTGAGAGATATCGGACGTATCCCACTTCTTGAACACGACGAAGAAATACTTTTAGGTCGCCAAGTTCAACAGATGATGAAGCTGACGGATATGCAGAAAGAGCTGGAGCTTGATCTGCAAGGTGTAGCTGATGCGATGGAGATACCACTCAAACAACTTAAGCGGGAGATGCGTGATGGCAAGCGTGCGAAAGAAAAGATGGTCACAGCCAACCTTCGTCTGGTGGTGTCTGTTGCCAAAAAGTACACGAAGAGAAATATGGAACTCTTGGACATCATCCAAGAAGGCACGATTGGTCTCGTCCGTGGTGTTGAAAAGTTTGACCCTGGCCGTGGCTACAAGTTTTCTACCTACGCTTACTGGTGGATTCGTCAAGGGATCACACGCGCTATCGCGGAGAAAAGTCGAGCAATACGACTACCCATCCATGTTACTGAGAATCTCAACCGACTTAAGAAAGCCCAGCGTGAACTATCACAGCTGAATGGACGTATGCCAACTGTTGCTGAGTTAGCAGTTGAACTCAACATTACTGACGACGAAGTCAAAGACCTGATGTGCAAAGCACGTCAACCAACTTCCCTCGAAATTAAAATCGGAGAGAATCGTGACACTGCTTTGGTTGATCTACTCGAAGATGAAACGCAAATACCAGAAGACATACTGGAAGCGATGTGCATCAAAGAAGATATCCGAGAGCTTATTGCTGACCTTCCTCAGATGCAGTCAAACGTTATTTCTATGCGTTATGGAATTGGAGATGAAATGTTGGAACCGATGTCAATGACAGCTATTGGCCAAGTTTTGAATATGTCTCGTGACCGGGTACGCACACTGGAGCAGAAAGCGCTGAAAGCTTTGCGTGATAATTCTTCCGGGATCAGTGAATATCTCTAAGTACAATAGAGGTATTGCACGGATTAGAGAATGGACGTTTCTAAGCAAATAGAGCAATACGATAGGCAATACGGCGGTATGGGCAGCACAAAGCAAGAAGCTTTGGTTGCTAACCGTCGTTTGGACTATGCACGTGGTAACACGATTCAATCCCCTGCTCAAGAAACTGTCAACGTTTCGCCAGCAGAGATTACATTTGAAGATTCAGTTGGTTTGTTCGGTAGTGAAAATACCTTCATTAAAGTGAATATGAATATAATTAGTGCAGTTAAAGCAGAAGAACAGGAAGGGCAAGGTGAGTATAGTTCTGCTGTCATTCTGCGCCGTGCTACTGAAGGTGACGCACCAACGTACGCCGCTGCATTTATTAATTACGCTATTGACATCAATACTATCAATGACTTTGAGCCAGCAGACTCAAGCGACAACTTGGCACTGTCAACTGATTTTATTGTCAGTGTGACGTTAAACAATTTAAAGACTAACAATATCTACGTTGATAGCTGGATTGATGCTCGTCTCTATGGACCAGATCGCAGACCTTTAGAAGGTGACACCGTATACGTAGGCATACATGATTACTTTTACGTAGGTATCCACGCACGCCGAACCAAAAGACTACCGTACAGAATACAGCTGTCAGTTGGTCAAACGCTTGGTTCTTTGTTTGAATTAACAGATGAGCAACGTAAATATCTAATCAAGCCACTGACGTAATAGTTGCTGAGGCAACACCAGTTCCACCAGTCTCGGTAATAGTCACAGTCTCCCCAATCTGGAAGGTTGCGTCAGAGCTATTAATGACTTCAAGGTTGACAAACAGATCACCACCAGTGACACCATCTGCACTTGCAGAAGCACCACTTACGTCACCCAAAATCTCAATAGCAACACCATTCGTATCTTCATTCGTGAAGCCTACCGAGTTACCAACACTACCCAGTGACGTGATAGTCAGCGTACCTGTGATCGGATTGTCTGGGAGATTAGAAATGGTGCGCTTAAGCGTTGCTCCACCAGAGATCTTACTGAACTGATATTCCTGCAAAATAGTATCGTCAGAAGCATTAGCAATGACAACGCGGTCAATACCACGATGAACAGGAAACTTAAACGTGTCTGTCGAATCATCCCACAGCAGTTCGATATGAGATTTAAGTGATGTCGGGACAATGCATCTAACATTTCCCTCAGGTCTTGTGACAGTGAAGATAGCGCAATTCACATATTGAACCGATCCCTTCTTATCCCACCATTTAGGGAATAGATGAAAGTCACGTCCAGAGGTAGGACGAATGAATGTTAAATCAGTGCCAGTCTGGGCAGTGACATCATCATATCCCTTTAAAGTAAGACGGTCAGCCATCTTTTACGTCGTCGACAATATCACTATTGTAAATGATTTCTAGTCGACCATTTCAAATTATTTGCTGAACAGTCGGAACGATTACCGTTCTTGTGAGTAACTCCAGAGCAACCTTTGCTTCGCCCATAGGGTGTAGGTGATGGTCCTAAGAATGCAAGAGCAACAAGTTTATGAACATATACTGAGACTACAGTTTTGCGTCCAATACGCTGAGTCAAGTTGACCGAGAGATAACCTTTCTTATTTATCTTCGGCTTTAAGATACGCTCTACCGCTCCCTTAGTGCTTTTAACCTGGCCATATTTGTTTACGTAATACTCTATACAGCACTCAAAACCAGGCAGGCTGTGGATTGGCTTCCACAGTCCTGTATCTACAAATTCCATTACCCCTAACATTTATGGTACTTCACCCATAATAATCAATTAACGAATACTATTTGTATATGTGACTAAGTCGAGGTCACAATAAATACTTTTTAGTTTCTGGAGATTAATCCTAATGTGGATTGATAATGATTTTCCGAAACTTCTTGGTGCAGAGCTTTATCGTCCCCACCCCGCCTACATAATTGAAATGGCGGTTGAACCAGTGGTGGTCCACGATTTCAGTAAGCAGCCCGGTCAGACAGTTCAGCTTGACCGCTATCGCTTCTGGGGCAAGCCTGGCACTAAGGAGTCCCGTGAGCGTACTGCTGACCAAACTCTTGGTACCTCCTCCGCACGCAACATTGTGAAGGACAAGGTGCTGGTTACTCTTCGTGAGTACACCGGACCTGCAGATACCCGCGATTCCGCTCAGCCTTCAACCTTCAAGGTTGCTCGTGAGACCCTGATCACTGCTCAGCGTCTGCTTCTTGATACTGGCAACCTCAACGTCTTCCACCAGTCGATCGGAAGCTTGACTTTGCTTGATGACTACCGTCGCTGGCGCGATCGGGTGTTCGCTAACGAACTCCTGAAAGCCGAAGCAAATGGTGCTGCTGATAAAGAGCAAGGTGGTTACTACCTTCCCGGTGGTAAGGCCAAAGGTGGTTCCGGTGGAACCCTAGGTGTTACTTACGCCGCTGGTGAGTCCGCCAAGTTTGACATCACCACTGACCTTCTCGAAGTCGTCAAGGACATGCGTAAGCGCAACGTCCCGACCTTCGCTGACGGTTACTACCGCTGCATCGTGGACCCTACCGCGATGATGCACCTGCGTCAGAATTCTGACTTCCGCGAGATTGCTCGCTACCCCGGCCAAGGCATGATCAACCCGATGCAGCCAAACGCCGCCCCTAACGCCAACTTCTACCAGGGAATGGGACCGGCATACGGTCAGGCTGGCTTTGTTGCCGGACAACCTGTGATGCCTACCGGCTTCCTGTTTGAAGGCGTTCGTTGGTTCGAGAGCACCAACCTCCCCGAGACTACCTACAACCTCGTGGTTACCGATAAGTCCAGCTCTGCTGCTGATTACGGCGCATCCCAGCTGGTCTTCTTTGGTCCTCAGGCAGTCGGCGTCGGCATCGGTGGAAACAATGCTCAGATCCTTCTGAACAACAACGACGACTTCAGCCGCTTCATCATCATGATTTGGAGCCTGTTTGCTGGGTTTGAAGTTCTGAATAAGGACTTCATCACTGTTGGTTACTCATTCGTTTATTGATAGGAGTTACTAACTATGTCTGTGATTTATCCCGGCAATTACGTTGCCCACCTGAATGCTTACAAAGGACAAGGCGTTGAAGCCCTGCCTGGCGTTGAGTTCTACAAGGCTATCGGTGTTTACACCGCTACCAGTACTGTTTCCAGTGGCACCCTTGCTCTGGTAGTTCAGTCCCCTGACCAACGTGGTGACGACAAGCCTCGGCTTGACAAGAACTTCGTCATCCCCGCTGGTGCAACCATCTACCGCACGGCAGTTGGTGTCTACAACCTGAAGTCAACAGGTTCCGCAACCATCCAGGCAACTGGTATTTCTGGTGGCGTGACCCTTACCGCTTCTTCCGGTGCATTCGACGAGAACGGAGCAGCTTCTGCTTTCGATCTCTCCGGTTCACTGTCTGCCCTTGGTTCCGCCACTGCTGTTACCGCAGCTGCCTCCGCGAACCTTGAGCTGGTTGACGTCAACAGCATCGGTGCTGTTCTCGTTGAGGTTTGCTACTACGTTGACGCTCCTGCCCCTAGCAGCGACGACGTTCACCTCCCCTACAAGATTGAAGCTGGTCAGTCTGCCTGATCTGCATCAACATAATCACAAGGCCCCCATCGATGGGGCCTTTTTTGTTGGCTTATAATAAACAAAGAAGACTTAAATACCCTAATGTCTAGTAATCTTTTTCAGGATGATAATACTGGTCAGCTTGTAGAATTTATCAACAAGATTGACGGTGAATATGCAATGGTCCGTGATAGTGGCGGTGGCATACGATATGTAAACTTGACTGCACTGACACCTTACTCACAAGAGAAAGGACGTCTTGCCAAAGTAGAAGCACCTCAGATTCAACCTGAGAAGGAAGAGGAAGCACCCAAAACTGTTGTGCCTTTGGAAGATACCCGTCTCAACCTCAATACAGCCCCTGCAGAAATTATTGCCAAGCGCCTGCCCGGCGTTGGATATGCAACAGCTAAGCGTATTGTCGAGCTGCGTATGTCACTTAGCGGTGAGCGTTTCAATAACCTCAAGCAACTTGAGAACATACCCCGTGTGAATTGGGAGCAACTGATTGAAGATGACCTCATCTTCATTGCTTGATAAAATAGTATTACTAAAGGGCAAGTAGATGATTACACCTCAGATGGAGCAGTTACTGCTTCAAATGTCTGCTCAGCGCAATCAAGAACAAGAGCCCCTTGGCAACTTAGCCGTAGGAGCTGGTGCTATAGCAGGTGGACTAGCTGGTGTAGGCATCACTCAACCACTGCATATGGTTGGTCGTCAATTCGGTAAATTAAATGGTCGTAACCATGTGATGCGCCCTGGAGCACGCATGGCTGGTGGTGCAGTGTTGGGAATACTCGGTGGCATCGGTGGTGATCAACTCCGTCAAGAGATGATTAGCAACTCACCTGAAGCTGCAATCCTAGCTCGCTATCAAACAGGCACTCAGATGCCTGGCGATGATGTACTTCTAGCATCAATGCTTCAGAAGCAATATTCACAAATGGGTATCGGTTGATGGAATTAGATGATCTTAGTAAGTCCAAAATCCGTTGGCACTTAGGCTTTAATGCAGGAGCAATGATCCCAGCTGGAGATCGTGCTCGTTTGGAAGAAGCAATGTCCCTAGTGCCTGATGAGTACTGGTATGGAGAACTGATCAATCACATTAGACGTTGCGACCTGGCATATAAGAACTCAGAGTATTTCCCACAAAATGAAAACGAATCACCCAATTACTCTAGGTTGGAACAAATTGCGGGTGACGTTGCAAGAACGATGGCAACGAGTGATCCGCTCAAAGGAGACGAATACTTCAGAGAGATCTACCTCAGAGAAGTGGATCGCCTTGCAGAAAGCTTGTACGTTCCTAACTATCGTCGGCCTGAGCAGCGCCGTTATGCTTTCGAGCGTGCTGGTGCCGATTTTATTCTTGCTGTACCTGGGCCTGCGGATACAGCCGTTGGGTCCAGAATCCAACTCGCACAGAACTGGCGTTGAAACCACAAAACCACAGTAACCACGCTGCTTATCTATATGTTGAAAATAAATATTAGATAGTAGGGATAGAGGGAATAAGAATAGGGATATATAGAAAACCACAGTAGTTAGCGTGGTTCTATAATGGATTTAGGTACATAGAGAGATAGTAATGCAACCTCCTTTTATGGGTAGGCCGGATATTGTCAGGATGAAAGGTGACGGTGACTATGCCTCCAAGTTGAGCCAATCTCAACAACTGCAGGACAACGCTTTCATCTTCGGAATGCAGCAAGCCCTAGTACAAGGGTCAGGTGCTGCTGTCTCTGCTTCTCGCCACCCCCAGTACGCAAACACCAACCGCACGACAGGCGAAACTATCGGCGGTATGAACGGGAACTTTGCACAGCAATCATTTCCAGGCAACAACCCTGGCTTTGATTTCAACCAAACTGGATACACCATTTCCGGTCAGTCTGCCACAACTGCTCCTCAGGTTGACCCACGTCAACTAGGACAAGATGCAGCGATGCGTGTTCAGATGATCGCCGCTGGTAAGCAATACCCCGGATATAACAATCGTCAACAAACATTCCAGGCATAACAATGGACCCACGTCAAGCTCGCCGTGAAAAGCACGGAGCCGATAAGCCAGTTAAAAGGTCAGGTACCTCACACGCCGGGTCTCCTGCAGACGCGCTGGTTCCTAACCCTATGCTCCCTCAAGGGAAAAATCATCAGGCACTAAACCATAATAATTTCCAAGAACAACCTGCTGGGAACTTGGGTATTGATGGGGATCCACGTCTTCATCCATTTGGAGACAGCATTCAGGAGAACGATGGTCGTGATGGCTATGTGTCTGGGAACGTGCCACCTTCCGGCACTCCACAGGGATATCTAGGATTCCGTGGGCAGAACCTGCCTCGTGAGACTGGTCAAGTTATGGATACTGAAGCCAGCAAATACGACACTCTGGATATGGATTACAACGGAATGCAGGCATTGAATCAGGCGAATAAGAACTATGCCTCTTCCAGGGACAAAACTCCTTCCTACAACCTTGGTGGTATGGGGATGATGGGCACTGCTGCAATGACCGCTAATCCTCAGCTGCAAGAGCCCCCAACTAGAATGGAAGCTGAACTCGGTATGACAGGAATGTCTGCCGCTGGTGAATCACTAAGTATGCAGCCTGTTGGCGGTGAGATGGTTCCAGGTTCCACACCTACAAAGATACAAAAGAAAAAAGGTAAGAAGTAATGGCCTCAACATCTACTAACAAACAACCTCTGCTAGTAGACCGCGTATTTAACGAGGTCTACAGTATGAATGACGCCACCATTCTGCAGACAGACGTTACTGGTACGAACTTTGCTCAGTTAGTATTGAGCTGCGCCACTAACGATGGTGCTGTAATTGAAGACATCTATACGATTTCTCGTGGACAGGATGCTAGTGACAATGACTACGTCGTTAACTTGTATATGTCTAGTGACGTTGATTTCCTTCGGCCCCCCTCTCAATCTGCTGGAGCTGTCACAGGTGGTATCTTCGTCGGCAGCATTACGGCAGGTTCAACCCTTGGTGCTGTTACTCACTCGACAACAATGCCCTTTGTACTTGCCCCTGTTCCTCAGGTAGGCACTGCACAGAAGCTGACTGCGTTCTACGTGCCAAAAGGTAAGAACCTTTGGGCGGCTCGTCAGACCACAGACTTGACAGACAGTATCACCAACGCACCTCTGCTTGGTGTGCAGGGTGGTTTCTATTGATCAATGCCACGCAAGAAGAACGGTTGGGGACAGGCGGCTAATACTGGTTTTAAAAAGATCAGTCACCGTACAGATGTAGGAGCTAAACGTAGTGCATCTGGATCTTATCCCAGTGACCGGACGTTTGGTTCTGTTGTTCAACGTTCTGTTATTGAGCAATTCAATATTGACAGCGACTGGTCCCGCTGGCGTAAAGGACTAGAGTTTTACTATCAGATGGCGTGGTATCGTCTCAACGAATTAGACAAGGATCCATCGTCATCTACATTTGATGAGTACATAGATAGTATCTATACAGCAAAGCTATATCAGGGTACTGACCAAGAGTTTAATGTCAGGTTTGACGGCTATAAGTTTGCAACACAGAATTCAGATACCAACGCTCATTACGTACTAAAGCGTACTCCTATCAATCCACCAGCATTGGGGACCGTAACAGGCGTGCGTGCTGATCGCGCTGCGTACCCAATCAATTTCGCCAATAAAGAGATTTGGGTATCAGTAAACACCACAGCAGACACACCTCTACTCACGAGCATGAGTGGCGATCGAGTGACTGATGGTGAAACAGAAGCAACTCTCAAGCGCGTATTGACGTCTGACGGTCACCCTGCTCTTTATAAAGGGAACTCTAAAGAGACCAAAGTATTTGTAGAAGTGCCTCTAGCAGAGCTACAGAACAACCCCTTTGTGCAAACAAATAACAATCAGATCAGCTCGTTAGTCGGAAAGATTGGCTACTTAGATGGGCTATACACACGTAGGTCTATAGGTACTGAAGAGTTTATAGATGCAGTAAATACTTTCAGTGTCAAGATTGATAGTACAGAAGCTGCTCAGTCATTCCAGATACTTGATCAGAATGAACTACCAGCCACGCTATATGACATTGCTGGGCTCACTGCTCTGTATACAACAACCAACGCTGTTCCTAAAGTACAGGGTACGTATGAGTTTGATAAAGCTGAATACCAATCATTGTTTGGATCACAGTATTTAACAGCACAGCTTGTGGGAAGTGAAGCGTCACAACTCAGTTTTGCAATCTTACCGTTTGAGATACGAAGCATTCTGGATCAAGGTGACGGCACTGCTTTGATTGAAGCTGAGATATTCCCTGGTGAACTAAAGTTATATGCCAATGCAGACAATGGGTTTCTTGTATTTACGGACTTTAGTTTTACTAAGCTGGTTCGTGATGCGTACAACGGACAGTACTATCACACACAAACTCCAGGCGGAACAGACTGGATGCGCGTAGAAACAGACATTGATCCGTGGATGGATGAGATCTTTGCAAGCGGTGGAAACATAGTTCCCGCAACTATCTATAGCTGTAGCTGTCCTAGCTATGCCAGTGCCCAATTGGCTATGCCAGAGCCAACACAAGATGCAGGGACTCGGGCAAACAACAGACAGAGAAGGTATCCGCTGCCCTCAGCTAAAAGTAAAGCACAGCTGGATGGTGGTAGGTCAGCGGGTAAAGTCCAAAGCTGGGAGAACGAGAGACGGCGGACTAGCTTCAAGCAATGTAAGCACACCATTGCTGCGAAGTTTATTGAAAAGATTAAGACGCAGGAGCCTAAGTCATATCCTTCATCAGATGCTAGAGAAGCATTTGAAACAAAACTATCTGCTGAGATTCAAAGCGTAGGTCAAGAGTTTACACAGTCTTATAAGCGAGGTGAAATGAGTATTAATGAACTAATCCTTGCTATGTCACTAGGCTTAAACTTAGATGAAATTGAACTTGCATACGCTCTACTTAACGGGCAGATACAATAGAAGAAAAGCATAGATACAATGGCCGATTACGGACCTTTAAGGGCGAACTACCAAAGTATGATCGATGTGCTTAACCTCAAGCGCATTGAGAATTATCAGACTCCCCTGGAATATCCTGCAAACTTTGCGGGTATGGTTGCTGCTCTTACAGACTTAAACTGGGGTCAAGGTAGTACAGGCGTACAGCCACCAAGCTGGGATGCTGCTAACGAAGAGTATTTACAGCCGCCTAGTGAAGGCGCTCTATGGTTTGACAAACGTCAAGGCAGGCTATTTATATACGTAAATGGTGATTGGTACCAAACTAATGGTGGTGATGGATACGCCACAGTTCAGTCAACAATTGAACCAACAAATGGCCTTAGAGGTCAGTTTTGGCTTGAGTTTTTAAGTAAAGAATTGTACGTCCACGATGGCATTGGCTTCGTGCCCGTTCAATCTTCTGCTGTGCTTAATAGAGATTCAATTAAAGCTGTATTGAATGCATCTGCTGACTACGCCAGTTTCAAAACAAATATGCTAAATTTAATCGGTTGATAACTATAACTATGTTTTTTACACCAGAAGATTTTAAACTTCCAATGGAGACTTCCCTCCGTTTGCGAGTGATCAACGATGAGATTGAAGGGTGCAATAATGCTGATCTGTTAAAAGAGCATCTCAAGGATTGTGTACGCATGACAATGCAGTATCAGCATATGCTTGAGAAAGTTATTGAGAGAACTATCGTCAAAGACTTAGATGATTGGATTAATAAGGTAGAAGCTGCTAGCTAAAATATATAAAGATGTAGTTGTGGGTCGTAAATGCCAGCTCTTGGTGATGTTAAAACTTTGCATGGACGGCAATACGTTTACGTAAACCCGGACCAAGCAGTCGGACCCGCCGTTTGGGTATTGTCCTCGCGTGATCTGTCAGCCGCAGCTGCTGGCGACGATGCAACAATCGCAGCAGGTTCTGCCACGCTTGACGCGAGCAGTTCTGCAGTTCTGCGCGGTCAGCTTGTAGCATTTACCGCTACCGGAACATTAACCGCTGCTGTTGCTTCCTCGATAACAACTGGTCAACCTGTCGGGGTCGCACTTAATGGTACTAACCCTGGTCAAGTTTGTACGTTTACTAATAACATAAATCTAGACTTGAGTAATGCAGCAGTCATTACTGATGCCGGGGCAGCGCTAACGCCAGGTGATGTTTATTACCTCAGTGCAACCAACCCTGGTAACTGGACTGCCACGCCAGACACAACCACTGCAGGTGCAGTCATCATCCAGTGCGGAGTGGCTCTTGCGGCTAACTCAATGCACATTGAAATCCAAACCGCAACCGTAGTCTGATGGCGAACCGTAACTTACTCGTACAGAATCCTGCTGGATATCAGGAGAAACTGCAAGCCGCAGACACTCTAATAGTTCCAGGTTTAGTAACGTTCGAGAATGATGTTACTTTTACAAGCTCCAACGCAACGGCGTTTGGTGCCATCACTGGAACTACTGGATTATTCTCAGGCAACCTCACTGTAGATTCCAATACAGGTGATAGCATAAGCATTGTTTTAGATACGAACGGAAATATCACACTGTCAGGGTTGCTGACTACAACAACTCTGAAGATTGGCACTTCCTCCACTATGGACGGTGTGCTGGATGAAGACGACTTGACTTCAGATAGTGACACGCATTTAGCAACGCAGCAGTCAATCAAAGCTTATGTCGATGCTATTGAGACGAATTTTACGATCGCTGGTGATGTCGGGACAGACGCTTTCACCACAGGTGAAACTCTCACTTTTGCTGGCACTGCCAATGAACTTGAAGCAGTAATCACAAACAATACAGTTACTTACAAGCTGGTAAGCGATGTCACTATCGACAACAATTTAACGGTCGCTAACAACCTTAGAGTTGATGGGACATTTAGGTTTGATTCTGCTGGCAATGCTGTAGATAGCATCCTTAATGAAAACGACCTTACCAGTGACAGCGCTTCCTCACTGGCAACTCAAAGTTCAATCAAGGCATACGTTGATAACTTTGCTACTGGCACGTCATCCACAAACCTTTCGTATACATCAGGCACTAGAGAACTTGCCTCAAGTACAGGTAGCAACGTTACGCTGCCTGAAGTAGTTGACAGTGGTGATAGTGGTTTGATGACCGGCGCACAGTCTGCCAAGCTGACTGGAATTGAAACTGGAGCTACTGCAGATCAGACAGGTGCTGAGATTAAAACTGCCTATGAAGGAGAAGCAGATACAAATGCATTTACAGATGCAGAGAAAACAAAGCTCGCTGGCATTGATGCTGGTGCAGAAGTAAACACTGTAACTAGCGTCAACGGACAAACAGGTGCAGTTAGCTTGAGTCTGGTCGGTGTTACTAACTTGAGCTACACAGCTTCAACACGTGAGCTGGCTAGCAGCACTGGCAGTAATACAACCTTGCCAGAAGTAGCTGCCGGTGGTGACTCAGGTTTAATGACCGGAGCCGATAAAACAAAGCTAGACGGTATCGAAGCAGCAGCTACTGCTGATCAGACGGACGCTGAGATTAAAACTGCATACGAAAATAACAGCAACACTAATGCACTGACAGATGCTCTGCTTACTAAGCTCAACGGTATTGATGCAGGTGCAGAAGTCAATACTGTTACGAGTGTTAATGGGGACACTGGAGCCGTCACAGTTAACGGGACAACCAATCTCAGCTACACCGCTGGCACTCGTGAGTTAGCTAGCTCTTCAGGAACTAATGTCACTTTGCCTCTAGTTGTCGCCAGTGGTGATGCTGGTTTGATGAGTGGAGCGCAGGCTGCCTCGTTAGCGTCTTTTGATCTTGGTTTTGATGGGGGAAGTTTTGATGAAGTAGTCACCGTTGATGCCGGTAACTTCACTGCAGGCACTTCGGCGCTAACGATTACCTCGTCTACAGAATATGACGGCGGAGCTTTCTAATAGACTAAAATATAAATAACATACAAGGCCGAAGAAGAAATGCCTACCCCTTCAAATAGAACTCCTATCCGAGTTGGTCGCGGAACTAAGTCGGCGCTGACGTCTTCTCTGAGCGATTTAAAAGAGGGTGAAATTGTATATGCAACTGACGAGAATCAGCTATACATCATAGAAGGTGGTGCCCTTACTGCGGGTGAGGCAGTCACCAACCTTACGTACACAGCTGGCACTAGAGTAATTGCCAATACTGCGGGTACTGATGTCACTCTGCCTGAAGTAGCCGCAGGTGGTGACTCTGGTTTGATGACTGGAGCAGATAAAACAAAGATTGATGGCATTGAAGCAAGTGCTACTGCCGATCAGACTGGTGCTGAGATTAAGTCTGCTTACGAGGGTGAGTCTGACACGAATGCTTTCACAGATGCTGAGCAGACTAAGCTGTCTGCCCTTCCAACTAATGCAAGTCTGACGACCACGCTGGCTGCTAAGGCTGATCTTTCAGGCGGCAAGCTTTCAGTATCCCAGGTGCCTGATCTGGCTATTAGCGAATTTAAAGGTGCTGTTGCCAATCAGAGTGCAATGCTTGCCATCACTGGTGAAAAAGGCGACTGGGTGACCCGTAATGACGACGGTAAGGTTTATCTAATCACTGGTGATGACCCAACCAGTGC
>TARA_B100001778_G_scaffold73802_2_pt1 | contig 21731 bp, 33 predicted proteins | sample TARA_B100001778 | Tara Oceans TARA_B100001778 (sample SAMEA2623826) | marine metagenome | biome: marine biome (ENVO:00000447); feature: deep chlorophyll maximum layer (ENVO:xxxxxxxx); material: "saline water (ENVO:00002010), including plankton (ENVO:xxxxxxxx)" | depth 40 m
GTTTAAGGAATTTACCAAGATTCCTAACCGAACAGAATTAGGTGCGTGGGCTTTACTATTCCACGACATAGCCAAACCTCAAACTGCTGAATGGGATGAGGACAATGGTTATCACACCTTTTACGGACACGATAAACAAGGTTCACAATTGATTTTGGAAAATTACAATAATGAAATTGGGCCGTTTGAGTTTTCCAAGAAAGAATTACAAGCGATTGCTTGGGTTGCCGACCATCACTTAGGCAAGTTTTGGGAAATGAAGAAACCAATGAAAGTTTCCACTATGAGGGAAAATGAATCTTTCCCACTTCTTGTTCAAGTTATCAAAGGCGACATGATGGGTATTCGCCGAGGCGGTCAAGACCAATTACAAGCCCGTTTGAAAGAAATCAATGAGATTACTGAAAAAGTGAAGGCACAAAAGGCTAAAACGGGAAATAGGCCGAAGGACTTTGCGAGAAAGGTTATCCAACAATTAAATGTGCAAGGAAAAGACATTAGTATTGCTTTGACTGAAATTGAGGAAATGGTTTCCACAGGACAGGTTCAATCCTACGATGAGGCACTTGAGGTCTTGAAGACAAAAAGGAATGCTTAGATAACAAGTGAGATAATTCTTTGTTATGAAGCAAGTCATTCTCCAACACGGCGAAATGATTACTGTTGTTGGTGCTTTAGTCGGTATCGGTGCTTTCGCTTACGGGACTTATCGTTTTATTCGTAGCGAAGACCGAGCGAGATTGGAAAGAATGGATGCCATCTCCCTTGTAGTGGGTGGACTATTCCTTACTGCTTCTTGCTATGGTATTCTCCGAAGGACATAAACCTTTATTAAGGCGATAAGAAAATGACCGCCTATGACCGAGGATGCACTACACCTTGATGACGATAGCCAAGAGGTTATTGACACCATGATGAAAACTATTGAAAAGCCTTGCCCACCTAAGAAAGTCAAAGGCCGTTTGAATAACCATCGTGTTTATCTTGCAGGGCCAATTGACCATGCGAGTGATGACGGCGTAGGATGGAGGGAAGAATTGACTCCTTACTTAGAAAAGATGGGTTTAACAATTCTTGACCCCACAAACAAACCCGTTTCCCAATGTCGTTATAATGAAATCGGGGATGAAAAATTACACATTCAAAAATTGGTTAATCTCAACCGATGGGATGAATTGAGAACGATGGCAAAAGAAATTGTTCTCGTTGATTTGAGAATGGTTGAAGTTTCGGATTTTATGATTGCTTACATTGACAAAGATATTCACATTTGCGGAACATACGATGAGATTTTTGAGTCCCTACGCCGCCGAAAGCCGACTTTAATTGTCCATAAGGGCGGAAAGGCCGAAATGTCAATGTGGCTTCGTGGTAAGATGAACCACAATTTCGTCTTTGAGAGTTTTTGTGAATTGTATGACTATCTTGAAGCACTTCACGATGGAACGGTTGAACCCGATTACACCCGATGGGTTTTCTTTGACAAGGTATAGATAGGGTTTTGAACAAAGGTGATTATATGCTACCAAATAACTTTGAGTCAAATATGGCCGAGATTGAAACCTTGATTAGTGAAATATATCATAAGATTCCCGAAAATGAACCAAGCACCGAGTATGAAAGAAGCGGTGTGGAGAATACCCGTCAAGAGTTTATGGCTTTCATGTATTCCTCCGTTCTTGACGAAGCGAAAATGTGGATGAGATGTGCAGGTTCGGATGCCCTATGTGATGAATACGATGCTTACGCCAAACAAGAGTTTAGAATGGATGCTAAAGCCTTCCAATCTTTCATGCTATCAATGATGGAAGCCAAGTCCCAAGAAGTATGAGAAAGGGTTTTTATACCTGTCCCATACGGTTCATCAGTATGCGAACTCAAATTGCTATCGGTGAAGTCGTTGCCATCATGCTACCAATAATCTTCCTAAGTGGTTGTTTATCCTCGGCGGAAATTGCTGTTGAACCCTATGAACCCGAATTGGTTCAAAGTGTAAATGATAGCCAATCTCATCAGTATTGGAATGAATTGCCTTTAGGAATGGGTAATATCAGCGAAATACCCCTCAATGGAAGCGGAGAATTGACATTTACGCTTGACTTGACAGGATTCTTCCATGAAACCTCTCTTTGGCAACGAGGATATGTCAATTACACGGTGAGTCAAGGAAATGAAACATTGTTTTCGGTTCAAGTCAATCAATCTATTGATACATACTCTTTCGTTAGGGAAAATATGTCGGGCAATATCACTATTGAGATACAATCCACAGGTTCGGATGACCCTAATGACCAAAAACCCGGCGACTATTACATCGCAAGAGCCACTTTTGAACTCAAAAGATAGGTAGGTTTCATATACCTGTTTATTTTTGAATAGTATTATGGCTAATCAAAATTGGGTCTTCAATGCCGATTCAAACAAGTGGGAAAGTAAGGAGGGTGAAGCCGTTCTCAAAGCCCCATCAAGAAAGAAAAAAGAAGTCAAAACAATCAAGCGAACAGTAAAGCGTGGTAAAGATGCTCAACAAAAGATGACAGGTTATTGTTCCTGTGGAAGAAAAGCAGGTCGTTATCGTCAAGCACCTGCCTATTGTTCCCGCTATTGTTATCTATTTGAAAACACCGTAGCACCCGGCTACAAAAAGAAAACTTTGTATGAATGTTGGAGAGGGACAGGAAAATACTCTTATAACCCTCCATATCCTAAAATTACGGTTCAATGTGCATGGTGTGGTGAGGACTTCCAATTAGGCCGAAACCAATCGGATGAGAATAAAACCTATTGTAGTAGTCATTGTATGCGACAGGCTACACGGTCTGCGGTATCAACATCAGCGAGAGTGGGTTCAAAGAAAATTGGCGATAGGGTGCGCCTTTTGCGGATTCTCCGATGGTTCAAAGACGAACCTCTAACATCAGCCCAAATTGCTGATTATTGGAACAAGTGGTTTAGAAACACTTCTTGTTCTTACCATAAAGCCTCCAATTTGTGTAAAATGCTTGAGGCTAAAGGACTTGTCAAACATTATCAACAAGGAACGGAAAAGAGAACCTATGTGGCTACGGATTTTACCACACCCTTCAAGAACATTTTTGGAGAAGATGAAATCCTCAATAATAGGTGATAGAATGGGAAATTCATGTCCTGTTTGTTCCCGCATCGTCAAGAGTGAAAATCCTCAAAAGGGCGAGGTTTCTTGGGAAACTACCTATTGTTCTCATTATTGTCGCCTTTTTGACGAGCGAAACCTCACCAAAGTCCCCTTCAAAGGTGGAAACAAACATCACAATAACAAACTCGCATGGCCTAAAATCAAAGTGAAGTGTGATATGTGCGAGAAAGAAGCCACCCTCAAACATGACCTTGAACGGGGAAATGGAAAATACTGCTCAAAAGAATGTTGGAATAAATTGAAGTCATGTCAAAAGCGCAAGATACATCAAACCCTCAACATTTTACATTATCTTGAACACGCTTACAAATACGAAGGCCACAAGTGGATTCCACCAAGCATAATTGCCGAGAAATGTAGCAAACAAAGTGCAGGTTTTACTCGCAGTTCCGTAGGGGGTCTGTTAAAGCGTTGGCGTGTAGCAGGTATCATTGATGCTCAATTACAAAAAGGGGCTTCTAATTCTTATCATTACCGACTTAACCCTCAAGGATTGCGTGGCTTGAACATTTCCGAATTTGTGTATAAATGGAACACTATGAGTTATGCTGAAAGAATTACTTTCACCGCAAAATGATTCAAATACCTGTGGGTTTTATCTTTGGCACATGGCAAGCAGTAATCGCACAGGTTTAGGAATTAGCAAAAAGAGAAGTCAGCAGGTCTTGAAGACATCTATTGATGTTCTCCAAGAGTATTCAAAATGGGCAACCGAAGAAAATGAAGACCCTTACCTTGCCGTTAGGGACTTGTATTCTGTTGTTTATGACGGTTGGCGAGAAAATGGCCGACAAGTTTCATGGACTCAAAAAGAATTCTCATCACTTCTTGCCACTCATGTTCGCCAACCCTTAGAAGGATATGCCCCTCTTGAAAAGAACCGAAAACTTAATAGATACGGTGTGCGTGAGATACATTACAAGGTGATGGAATGAATACTTTTGAAATTATCAAACAGGCTCAAGAAGACCTTCGCTATCTTGGAAGGTTAAATCAAACAGCATTTGCTGAATTGCTATTTCCCGACTCAATTGAGTCCTATGTTGAACCCAAATGGGATTTATTTAGAGAGGACATACTCGCCTTCTTATGGTCATGTTCTTACGACAAAATAAAATTGCTCGCTGAATTTATTGACAAGTGCAAAGGAAAGTGATATGATGGATTGTGAAGTGTGCGGTGGTCTGTTTGAAGGAATGGGTTATCGGATTGAGGCTGACCCCAAAGATGAAACTTTTGAGCGTGTAGTGGATTACAAGAAGTGTCATACTTGTGGTTCGGGAATGGTAATTTATCATCCCTATATGCCTGTTCAAGAGCATATTGACCAAGACGAAGGATAAAAGCGATTTTAGATAGTAAGGGCGACCAAGTAAAATCATGTTCGGTCATAATCCTTTCAACGGGACTCATGTTCCCAATCTTGTGAAAAATTCCGAAACTGCAAGTGGAAATCTTGTTTTCAACGGAATGTTTGATTGGGTTCCGGGTGTAGGAGATGATGACGATAATGGTGAGTCATGGTGGGAGGGTTTAATTCCCGATGCTTGGAAAGATGAGATTTCCGAGAAATTGAAGGAGTTAAAAGGAAAAGTGAAGAAAGTCGGTGCATTTGCTAAATCACAATGGGAGTATCTTACAGGGTCGGATGAAATAATTGAGATTTATACGATTGAATGGTGTTGCCCGAATAACGGCAAACGCAGACGAATTACTTATGGAAAATATCGTGTGAGTGAGGACAGTTCACCAAGAGGCGGCCCACGCACTCAAGATGGCGTTCAATGGAATGCAGGGGATGAGTATATCAAGGCATTCATGGAGGATGCAAACGGCGTGACTTATTCCAACGGGAGGGAAAACCTAAAATGGAATACTGTTGATTCCCTTGCTCGTATGTATTCAAAAGAAACAACAGGCGGTAAAAAGCAAGCAAATTTCTCCGAATCACCTTTCGGTGCGCCTCCAAGAACGGTTGAAGAAAAGGTTGATGGAGTTCCTACGGGGAACACTCAACAAGTCCCTGCCTTAACGATTCAGCAATTGGTGGATAATTTCGTTGAAAGAGGGGACAGTATTGGCCCCGGATGTGAGGTTGATGCCACCGTAGGTTGTATGAATCCCGATGCTAAAAATTACAATCCTAACGCTGACTGTCCCGATGGCTCATGTTCTTGCGGATTTGATTCTAATGGAAAGAGGCGTAAGTTTGACGATAGTGGAAAATGTTATACCGTGCCTTGTGCTGATACAGGGGAAGGTCGGAACACTCATGCTGATGGGTCTTGTTCCACTTGTAAAAGTGGTTTCATTGAAAAGAGTGGAAAATGTGTTAAGCCTCCTGTTGATTGTAAGGTTTCCGCTTACGAATACGGCGACTGTCAAGAAGACGGCACAAAGGTTGGCACACGAACCATTACACAACAACCTGCACATGGAGGGCGAAGTTGCGAAAACAAATATCCCGATGGTAATGGTGGTGTAAAACTCACTCAAACAATTAGTTGTAATTACACCCCACCTTCAACAAGTGGTGGGACAGGAGGCACTATCACCACTATGTCCGACAAAGAAGAACCCGAAACTGAAACCGAAGAAGGACTCCCTATTGGTTGGATAGTGGGTGGATTGGCTGTTGTCGGTCTTGGCTTCTTTGCGATGAATAGGTGATGTTGTGTTTGGACATAATTCCTTTGACTCTCCACAACCTCTTGTCTTTAGAACATCATCTTCCACCCCAAGAGAAATTTACGGCGATACACCCGAATTCTTTGAATTTTGCGGAGATTCCACCGATTTACGCACAGTAGGTTGGATGAGTAGCCCGAAAGGAAAGAAATCTTTCACAAGTAAATTAGGTTCATATTGGATTCCGAAAGGTTGGTCTGTGGATTTACACGATGAAAACGGAAATTTTGCTTATACCGATATGGCGATAAAGGAGGGAAAAGCAGTTTGCACTCCATCTAATCGCATTATTATGTCTGCGAAGTCGGAATATGTAGGATTTTGCGAAGATAGCAACCGAAAATCCCTAAGAGAAGGATTGGTAGGTGATGTAATGACCGATGGGAAGTCAAATAGAGATATGGAAGGTGTTTGTGGCGAATGTGTTGATGGCTACGAAGAAAACGCTGATGGAAAATGTGTTGTTAAACAAGAAGAAGGGATGGGCTTAGGAACAATCGCTCTTATCGGTGTTGGAATTATAGGATTAGGACTTGCCGTTTTCTAAGTAATTCCGAAAATTTTCCGAGAAAGTGAGAAAACTTTCCGGGTCTATGGAACAAAACTCCATATTTAGCCTTAGATAGTCGGAGTATCAAGGATAACCTATGTTTGAAGATTTTGAAAACCGAATGGGCTTTTGGAAAAATCTCGGTTCTAACTTCACAATTCAGTATTCGGGCGATGCCCCATCGTTCCTTACAAGCGGTGAAATGTGGCAATCAATGGATTCGGGAACGACTCAAACCCTCGCCGCTTGGGAAAACGGTTGGGTTCTCACAAATAACCCCGATGGAACGATAACTGCAAATCCTAAATACACTTCGGGGCTTCCTTCGGAAACCTTAACCAAAGTTCCTATCGGATTTTCACCACCCACAAACACCGCACCTACTGACGCAGGTGGGGGAGTCGTAGTCGCTTTCAACAATGAAGGAAACAATAGCACCGAAGGTGAATTGGGGCCGGGTGGAGAGCAACAACCTGTGGAAACCAATTTAGAAGAGGAAGCCAATTGTGATAATCACGAATGCCCCGAAGGTCAAAATGTAATGACTTCCACAAATGCCGATGGAACGGTGGAATGTTCCTGTTTTGATGGTGGAAAGGCTTTACGGACTGTTGGTTATGGATTGGGTGCATTGGCAATTGCGGGTGTAGCCACAACAGGCTTAGTTATTTATGGTATTTACCGCATAGTGAGGGGTTAATTCCTCCGTGTTTTTAGATAGTTAGCCCGACAAGATGATACTATGTTTGGGAATAATCCCTTCAATCTTCCTCTCCCACAAGGGGCTTTGAGAACATTAGGTGCTGAATCTAAAGTTTTTGAGCAACAGGGGCAACAAGGAGGTCAAGGAGGGCAAGGTTATGGCCCTTGTGAAGACAGCACCCCGTCTAATTCCGATATGAAGGAAAAATACTCCGATTCGGCTAACGAGTTTTACCTTTTCCAAGTGGACAACGGTTGGGGTAATGATGTTCAAGTCGTTCAATGGTCGGGTAGCACACCTTCGGATGCCATCAAGCGACAATACCTTGCGTATCTCCGCTATACAAATAAGGTGAATAGAAATGCTGTGTTGGGCGGTTGCATTCCTCAACAACAAGCCACTTATTCAAATCCCGGATTCGTTGTTCTTTATCCAACAACAGGATTATGGGGAAATAAGCAAGATAGAAACCCAAATACGGGAACTCGCATCTTTGATGAAGTTTGGAAAAATGCAAAAGCCCAACATGAAGGTGCTTTCGCAGGTTGTATGGAATCCACCGCTTCTAACTACAATTCAAATGCCGCAATTGATAATGGTTCTTGTGTATGGAATTGGCGACCTTACGATACCAATTTTATGAATGTAGGTGGAAAACCACGAACAGACAAAACGACAGACGGATTCCGCTACATTTGGGAAGTGGATTCAATGGAGGTCTTATCGGATTACAATGCCGCAAACTCAAAACTGCGTGGAACATGGAAGATTTCAAAAGTTTGCGAAGAAAAGTCATCATGCGGTGAACCTTCCACCGAGCAAGATTATTCCAAACGAACCTTGCCGAGTATAACCATTTCCACAGGAACGATTGCACACCCTAACGGAGTGTTATTTTCCGATTGGAATACTGCCAAAGATACTGCGAAAGATGAAGGCCAAATTTCAATTGATAGTTTGTTTGATAATCATACTGCCCCACCTTGTCGTGAAGGTCAAGCCAACATTTCTAATTGGAGAGGTTCTGTTCCGCAACCTTGTAATGGCGCATTCTCACTTACCGTTAAACGCTCTATGACATACTGCGATGGTAGCGGGAATGATTGGATAAGAGCCGAATACACTTTGTTAAAGGATGGTGTGGCACAGCAAACATGGACTGTTTCTAATGATGCCAATTACTCGTTAAATTTGAACAATGCGATGATGGCGCAACATTTCAATTCAGCAACAGGAAATTACTCTTGGGTTGATGGCGCACAAAGTATCGTGGATGCTCACGACAATTCACTATCGGCCACCACAAAAACCGAAGATTACAAAATCAACAACGGTTTTAGAAGGGTTGAAATCCCTGCAAGTAAAGTCACGGATGGGAAGGACTATAACTTCTTCCTTCCGTATGCGACAAGAACCCTCACGACCACCGCTTGTGGAACGAAAATAAGTCAAGGGCCATCTTACATATCTATTTATCGGTTTAGGGACACAGGTTTCCTTAACGCCAAGCCTACTGTCACTCAAACAAGTGATGGTAAATTGGAGGTAAAATGGAAAGGTGAAATCTTAACGCCTTTTGAAACATTCAACACTACGGGTTTAAGTAAGGAAGAAGAAAATGCCTTAACTGAACCATACTATGCTAAAATTGGTTGCATGGATGCTTCCGCTACCAATTATGACCCCGAAGCCAATACCAATTACAAACCCGGTGGCTCATCAGTCGCTTGTGATTGGGATGCCACAGGAATTGAACGCATGGGTTTAGACAGGCGTGGTCGCACTTGTTTGCCCGATGCTGACGGAAACCCTGTGGAGATGGTTTTTGATGTTTCAACAAATACTTGGTCTTGTCCCACAACAAGCGGTAATGGAGGCGGTAATGGAAATGGTGGCGAGCCACCCGTTCAAGAACCGAGTATTTTGGATAGCGAATGGTTGCCATTTGCGGCCATTGGTGGGTTAATTTTGCTTGCTTTCGGAATAGCGTGATACACTTAGTAGGGTTTTTATACCTGTTCGGACAATCACCTAAGAGATTTCAATGGCCCGAAATCCCCCTAAATTGCGGAAACGCCCCAATCAAACCTGTCTATTTTGTGATGCGAAATTGACAAGACCTCCTTCAACCACAAGAGCCTACTATTATTGTGATGATTCTTGTTGGCGACCCTGTAATCGTTCTGTAAGATTCTTTAATCCCGAATTCCCTTCTAAATCAAGAGGAACACCTGTAAGCCTCATGGCTACGATGTGGTGGGTTATGCGTGAAGCCAAGATTCCCCTATCCACTTCCGTTATTCACGAAAGATTGATTGCTAATTTCGGCGACAATCCCCGTTTGAAAGACAAAACGGCGTTGCATCATGTTTTCCGTTATTTCAAACCCGAAGTGTATCGCAAAGTTAAAACTTCAAAACACATAGAATACGAAGTGGTGCAAGATATACCTTTCAAAGATGCCCTCAAATCCAAATACCTTTCCGTAATAACTAAATATGAGAATACGGTGGGCAAGGAAAAGGGGAAATCACTATGACCAACAATTATCGTCAAGCGGCAGGTTGTATTTTACTACACATTGATGGACAAAAACCTACACGCATTCTATTACTGCGCCGTTCCGAAAATGAAACTTCTATGCACGGACTTTGGGAATTTCCCGGCGGTAAATTAGAAGGTAAGGAAACACCTGCCGAATGCGCCCTTCAAGAATTACTTGAAGAAACAGGCATTGAACCCGATTGTGTAATTCGTAAAATGCCACCACATATTGACGATGATATGCAAAAAGAATATCACGGTATCATGGCTCGCATTCGTGGTAAAGAACCCACAGTCGTTCTTTCCGATGAACACGATAAATACCAATGGATAACTCCCGAAGATGCGCTTGCTATGAGCGACCCCTTGAGCCATCATGCAAAATATCTAATCAAGTATTGGAAGGGCATTGACTGAAACATTTATTAACCCCCTTTCACAAAGAAAGATTGCGACATAAGTGGGGCTTACCTCTCTCCATCGGGATTTGTTTTCGGACAATGAACACGCAGGGTTCGCAACGGGTAGTCATTTTCCCGACCTCTCCCTGCCCCTTATTCACAAGAAGGCATAGATACTTCGTTTTACAATAAGCAATCAATGGCGACTGTCATTCTCATTGATGCGGGTTATTTCGTAGGCCGTATGCAGAAGCATTGGTCGCCCAAAGGTAAAATGCGCCGAGCGCACAATTCTTTCAAGAGGAAAAAGACCAATTGGTTTCAAAGGCAATATCAATTTCAAAAAGCCCTCAATTCCGACTTGGGATTCTTAGAAGTCCTCATGTCAAGAATGAGAGTCAATCCCAAATACGATAAATCCTGTTCCGTTATTGTTTGTTTTGATGGTATCAAAGGTCGTCAAAGAAGGGGTGTCCTTTACGATGCTTACAAAGCCAATCGCACTTTTGCCGCCGATGGTGCATCCACTCACGAAGGCAAAGATGTTCGCCAAGTGTTTGAGTCGGCGGGTCTTGAAGTCAATGATTTGAGAAAAAGATGGGAAGCAAGATATGATGAAAATTTGGAGGCTGATGACCTAATTGCGGAATTATGTTTAGCAGAACTCCTGAAACAAAACGATGTGGTCATTATGTCGGGCGATACAGACCTCTTTCAAATGCTTCGTTATCCAAATGTTCGCCTTCACAATTTCCGTAAAGAAATTACTGCCGAAGATGTGGAAGAAAGATATGGTGTCACCGCCGAACATTTCGCTGATTGGAAAGCCTTAGCGGGTGATTCATCGGATAACATTCCGGGTGTGCAGGGAATCGGGGAAAAGAAAGCGGCATCCTTGTTGGCTCAATATGAAACTCTTGAAAAGATTCCTTCCGAAGAGTTTAGAACATATTCCGCCGCCAATATCAAGACCTTATCGGCTAAATTGAAGCGTGTCCGAGAGGACAACAAATGGTCTAAGTCAAAATGTAAGAAAGATTTTGGTTCAGCGTGGGAAAAGATTGAGAATGGTCAAAAGGTTTCGCTCAATGCCGAGCAAGTGCGGAAACTCACTCAAGCCTTTGATATTTCGGGCTATCTCATCTTTGATGATTATTACCACCGTGCTTTGACATGGAAGCGTTTAGTCCGATTGCCTTTCGGTGATGGGCAACCGACAATTTAGATAGTGGGCGCACTTAATTTCAATTATGCCCACTCCAAAGGAATTTGTTAATCAAGCAATTGAGATGGAAACTTTCTTTGAAGATGAAGAACCTACTTATGATGAGTTTATGCGATACCCACCTTTTGATAGTTTAATGGGAGAGGAATTTACACTTCAAAATATGATTAAATCTTATCGTGAAGGAAGAATAGTTTTTGTAGTGAAATACGGAAAGGTATATGCTAACAATGGTGCATCCTTCCAAATGAGTTATCGTTGTAATTTTTTAACGAAAGAATATCCAAATACACTTTTTCAAATTGAGAGGCTCGGTAATTTTAATTTTGATGAATTGAATCCTACTACTCTTGAAGATACAACCCATGAGGCACTTATGGATGTGGCGATAGAGGAAGAAGCCCTCAATCTTTCAGCAATCCATAGACAAACAACGGCCAAATTTTCGGGTTTGACTCTTGAACAGGAATCGGCTCTTTCTAAGGTATTGAGTATGATGCTTTTTGAATCAGTAAGTAAAGCACTATCGGAAGATGGAACACAATCACTTATCCTCAAATACAATCCCAACGACTTCAAATTTTACACAAGCCCCTATCTCAAGATTTATCAACCTGTGAATATGAAATTCCCTTCATGGTTAGAAAAGGCACTATCTAAGTTATTTGACGAAGCAAAAGTATAAATACTGCTGTCTAAGGAGAAACCAATATGGCGACACTCTCCGACCACCAAGATTCCGATGTTTTTTCGTATGAGCGAACATGGGAAGACATAGAAAATATGCTTGATAAGGCCGAGAGGACTCTTAACTTTCACCGAATGCAAATGATGAATTACCCTGCTAAAAGCAAAAAATGGTTTGAACACGCTCGCAATTTCAAAGCCCTTCAAGGTGTTGTTAAAACTCTTCGTTGGACTCTTGGGGATAAAAACATTCCCCACCCGTTAGATTGATTACTCAATAGAAGAGTCGCCTTCCACATAGGCAAGAATGCCGTGTGCGAGGCTTTTCAAGTCCTTGTGATTTACACCATCAAAATTGAAGGCAAAATCATAACCCGAATCGCCTTCGTGCGCTTCTAAAGTCGTGTCTTTCAAATATAGCCATAGGCCACCGAAGTTTTCTTCGGACAAGCGGAGTTTATCGCATTCAAATAATGTCCCCATAGGCATTACTTGGATTTCTCGCTATCTAAGATTGCATAACCGCATCCACACTCCCATACACCTTTGTCCAAAACCATTTTCATCGTTTTGCGTGGTGTGCTACAACAAGGACAAATCATTCTTTCATCTCCGTATCTATTCCCTTCCAAGTAATGTGTTTTCCACACGCTTTTTGGTCAAGATACGCATTGTAATCATCGTCTAAGTCGGCTTCTTTACCACCATTGAATAAAACTACTTTGAAAGGTGTGCGCCAACGATACCCTGCTAAAGCAATCATTTCAAGAAGTCCTTTGATGCCCCGATGTTGATGGTCGCCACTTGTTGCGAAGGCAAGGCACTCATCAAGCAATTCTTCGTCAATCCGAAGTTCATCCATGTTTTCCCATTAGTGGACTGTGTATCTAATTGTTTTGACAACCCTTAGATAGCGAGAGCAACAAGATTTCCTTATGATTAGCGATAACCCTAATGAAAACAGGGATTTCGTAAAAGAATCGGAAACGAAGAAAATCACTCCCATAGAAAAGGCGGGTATTTCGGGAGTCGCTTCGGGTGCAACCATTGAAGGATTGTCGGCTCTTATGGGTGCGGAGGAAACGCCCTCGGCATATTGGTTTTTGAAAACCGAAATTGCTAATCGTGCGCCGTTGAATGAAATGGACTTATCACAAATTTTGGAAATGCTACAAAATGTTCCCGCCAAAGAAATGAATGAGGCGATGGAAGAAGCCGAAATGATGGGTGATGAAGCGGCGATGATTGTTCTTGTCATGGCGGATAATAAAAGAAAATTCCGAGAAGAATATGCTTCCGAATACGAGGAAATTGGAACTATGTCCGTAGCACCTGCAAGGGGTTATACGGGCTACATGAATATGATGAGTTCCGCCCGAAGAATGGTTGAAATAGGAAACGAAACAGGTCTTGACCAAAAATTAGGTGAAGCCTATCAAGACGAAAGCGGAAGATGGTTTTTACCCATTCTTGAAAGAAAGGCTTCCGAAGAAGAAGAAGAATCCCGTAAAGACAAGTTAAAAGGATATTTTGAATACATGAAGGCAAGAAAGCCCGAAGTCGCTCAAGCCGTTGAATTTGCTGTCAAAAATGAAGATGAAATTCCCGAAAAATTGATATGGGATAATGGCTACAATCCCGACATAATTGAAGAATGGGTGGATTTGGTTGGTATAGAAGACGAAAACTTACAACCTTACGAATCTTGCCCTACTTGCGAAGGTGAAGGAATCATTGTCACCAATTATTATCCCGCTACCCGCTATGACCCACCCGATATTGATTATATCCCTTGCGAAGAATGTATTGATGGCGAATATGACCCTGCTTTTTACATGGACAAAGAAGGTCAATACTACGCTGAATCTTTTGAGGCCGAAGATTATTATTGGACAGATAACGAAGACGATGGTGAAGTTTGGTCGGAACACGAAAGCGGTTGGGCGGTTGTTGTAGGCAATAATGGCGACATTTACATTGAAGACCCTTACAATGCCATAATTGAAGGCGGTTTTTCCTCTATGGAAAATGCTAAAAATGCGGTGGAAAAGATATTGAACACCTTTGAGGCTGAAAACCACGCTGACCGACAGTTAGAAGAATCAATTAAGCGAACCAAAATGTCGGCCATTAGGACAGGATTAGCCATTACTACCTTTAGCATTGTTATGCTCAATCTTTGGACAAACCGAAAACAATCCCAACAAATTGATGACATTAACAGAAATCGTTGAGTTATTCTCTTACGAAGTAAGATAATAACTTGAGAACAAACCAAAATACACATTTATTGGACTTTACTTCAAATTTTCCAAGAGGAAACTTTATTAACCCGATTACCCCACCAAAAATCATGGTTGTCAAAGATGGTGAAATGTGGCGTAGGGTTAATTCTCGTAAGGTTCGTGGACAATGGTATGGTTTCCGTGATTGTGTGAAATTTGAAGAATTAGACAATATGCCCGACATTTTCATTACCATTGACGGCAAAGTGCCGAAGAACATGACAGGCGAAGGCGAAGAGGTTTTTGAATTGTGGCCTGTTAAGCACAAGAATAAGTTTTGGTTTCTAAACCACACCGATTATGACTATCATTATTCAGTAAGGCAATACACATATTGGGATGGCATTCTCCACACCCGCACTCAAAAATACTGCCATAATAACCAAATTCAATGGCTTGAAAAACACATGAAAGAATTGTGTGAAAACCATGCAAAGGAAACTCCCGATGAATACGATTGCCGACCCTTCTTCATCCCTAACGATGAAAGATTTGCTAAGGCTCGTTATACTGTTAAGCAACCTTGAAATAACCCCTCATAGGATTGAACCCCATGAACCTTGAAGTGTTGCTTGAACAAGCAAAGGAGAAGGCGTTGGAGTCCACCTGTCGTGTCCCTATGGTAGCCTTCCTTCTAAGGAATGGAAAACCGATTGCTTACGGGGTCAATAAGAAAGGCTTTCGGGGTGCTTCCATTCATGCCGAAATAGATTGCCTTCGTAAAATCCGTTTTCAAAAGCGCAGGGGAAAGAATACTACAATGGTTGTCATAAGGCATCTTCGTGATGGTTCAATGGCGAATGCCAAACCCTGTGCGAATTGCGTGGAAGTCCTCAAAAACATGGGTGTAAAGAATGTTGCGTGGACAACCAATAAACAATCTTTTGAATTATCACGGATTGACAATCTTGAAAATGATTTTCTTAGTCGCAGGGCTAATCAAACGGAAACAGGATTGGTTCAATTTCAAGGAAAGGGTTCGTAAAGATTAAATACTGAATCCATCTCCCATGAATCATGTTCCGCCGTAAGAAGACCCCTATTACCATTCAAGAAGCCCTCAAGGATGCTTGGATTGCTGATGACAAAGGCATTATTGCCAATCTTCCTTATGCTGATGTTATAGGAACATCGGGTCAAGGAGGAAACCTTCGTGTTGATTATACTACTCTCAAGAAGATATTCGGCAAGCCTTCCATTAACAATGGCAACGGAAAGGGTAGCAAAATCCGCAAAGAATGGATTATCAGCATTGATGGAGTCGTTTGCACTATCTATGATTGGAAACAAGGCTACGATTACACCAAGCCAAAGGGAGGAATGCCTTTGAAAACACGCACTCAATGGTCTGTTGGCGGTTCTCACCTAATTTCATTCCGTCTTGTTCAAGGGGTCATTGATGCTTACTTGTTAAACGGTGTTGCCCCAAAGGTTGTTCGCTTAGATGGGAACAATAAGGGATGGTAATTCGGGTCTTGAACCCGACCATTTAGATACCCCTTTGAACAATGATAAGGTATGCCCTGTCGTATTACCATAGATTCTAACGAAGGGGAGTTTCTTTCGCACATTTTGAAGCACGATGAGAAGAAGCGATTGCCTGTGGGTGATATTCTCATTGAATGTGGTGATACCAATTGGGTCTTTGAAAGGAAAACATGGGGCGATGGACTCAACTCATGGAAGTCAAAGCGACTCCAAGACCAAATTGCCCGTATGATTGAAATGCACGATAATTACGCCCTTATCGTGGAAGGGAAACCCGATGATTTTTATTCACCGAGTCCCGATGATTGGGGACATTTCCGTGCTTTCCTTAACCGTGTTTCTATTGAGGTTTGTCCTGTCGTTTATACCGATACCATTACTGAAACGGCTCGCTACATCAACGCTTTCAAACTCCGATTGGAAGATGATACACAAGGACATTTTGTTCGCCCTGTGACCGCCGTTAAATCATCTCGCAACGCCCATCACAATCTATTACAAGCCATTCCCGGAATTGGAAGGGAGAAGGCAAAAGCCCTGTATGACCACTTTCCGAATCTAAAAGCCTTGTTTGGTGATTGGATGTCGGCAAAAGACGAGAAAATCGTTGTGGGTAAAACTTGGGCAAAGGTGGAAGCATTCATTAACAAAGAATGGGGAACAACCCCTAAGAAGCCCGAAGTAATTCGTCAAAGAATGAAAAGTGAAACGACTCAACGCTCACTTGATTGGTGGGAGGAAATTGCATGAAGATTGAATTATCAGCCAAGACCGCTAAAGCCTTTGTAAAAGGTGTGGAAAATATGACCGACATGATTTTGCTTAACTTTTCTAAAGCAGGTATCAAAACACGCACTCTCAAGTCGGACAACACGGCCTTACTTGATATTGAGATTCCTAAGTCATCTTCCGAAGTTTATGAGTTTGACGATGAGAACCCTGTGGAAGTCGCTCTTTTGATTGCTGATGTAAAAGACATGACGAAATCTCTTGTCGTAAAAGATACGCTAATGATGGAATACAACCTTGACGACCCGACATGGCTTATCCTATCAGCGAATGGCGTGGAAAAGCGTGTTCGGTGCAAAAACGCTTCATTGATGAAGCGGCACAAAGTCCCACCGACAGATGCGAAGTGGTCAGCCGACATTCCGTTTAAGCAAACCAAAGCCTTTTTGACAACCTGCAAAGATACACCGACCTTTGAGGTTTGCGTTAATCACGATGAAGGCATTCAATTTCAAGCCAAGAATGATGATGAAACCTTAACAATGGAATTATCCCATGATGAAGTCAATCTCCATGCCGAAGAATCACAAACATGGATTACCAATTTGACCCCTGCCAATTTACTTTCCCTCTTAGCCGTAGCATCGGCCAAAACGGTTATCTCCTTGAAAGGTAGCCATGATGCCGTTATTAAAGCGGAATGGAAGGAAGCGGGTTTAATCCTCAATGGATGGATTGCCCCACGAACTGCATAGGAAGTGAAAAAGTGAATAAGAAACCAACCATGTTTGAAGCCGCAAAGAAAGTAATGGGGATAATGGAACAATTGACCGCCCGACAAATTATTGTCCGTTTGAAAGATAATGGAAGAAAGGAAGTGCCGACTCCACGACAGTTAGCGCAAAGATTCCGAACCGACCAACAAATCAATGTTATCAAATCACGGTCAAAGAAAGATGAAACCATTTTTCAAAAGATTACAGAATGAGGTCTTGAAGGCTATTCAATTGGGTCTTGAAGTCATAATTTTCTATACATCCCCAACATTTAGATAGTTCCAAACACAACAATAGTTTCCCGCCAATGACACACCGCCGAAGGGTATGTAAAGGGCGAATATGGAGATGTTAATATGCAAGAAAGACCGTTTAAGTTATCCGATAACTTCGTAGCCAAATACAAAAGAAAGAAAGCACCCTTTGGTTTCAACGGTTTAGGAGAATTAGTGTATAATCGCACCTACTCTCGTTTGAAGGCTGATGGTAAAAACGAACAATGGTGGGAAACCGTTCAGCGTGTTGTGGAAGGCACATTCAATATGCAAAAGAAACACATTGATACAAACGGGCTTGGTTGGAATTCTTGGAAAGCCCAACATTCAGCACAAGAAATGTATGACCGTATTTTCAATATGAAGTTTTTACCGCCGGGTCGTGGATTGTGGGCTATGGGAACACCCATTACCGAAGAAAAGAACCTTTTCGCCGCTTTGAATAATTGTGCTTTCGTTTCCACCGATAATATCGCAAAGGAATTTTCTAATCCATTTTGTTTCCTTATGGATGCTTCTATGTTGGGAGTCGGTGTCGGTTTTGACACCAAAGGTGCAGGGTCACTTGTTCTAAAAGGCCCAAATAGAGAGCGAAGAATTGAAAATTGGACAATTCCCGATACGAGGGAAGGTTGGGTTGAATCAGTTCGTTTGCTTCTTGATTCTTATTCAATGGGAACAGGCCAAATTGAGTTTGACTATGATTCCATTCGCCCCGCAGGTGTCCCCATTAGAGGATTCGGTGGTGAGTCAAGCGGCCCTCAACCTCTTGTTGAATTGCATCAGCACATTAGAGATTCTTTAGATGACGAAATTGGCAAGCCTATTTCCATTACTTCTATTGTGGATATTATGAATCTCATTGGAAAATGTGTTGTAGCAGGGAATGTCCGAAGAACCGCCGAGATTGTTTTCGGAGAACCCGATAATGACGAATACCTTGACTTGAAGAATTACGAAGTTAATCCCCATCGTGCCACCTATGGTTGGACTTCTAATAATTCCATTTATGCAAAAGTGGGTATGGATTACCGACCATCGGCTGAAAGAGTCCGTCTTAACGGAGAACCCGGCTACGCATGGCTTCACAATATGAGGAAGTATGGCCGAATGGCCGATGAGCCAAATTGGAAAGACAAGCGAGCAAGTGGTGGAAATCCATGTTTGGAACAAACTCTTGAATCACACGAATTGTGTTGTCTTGTTGAAACATTCCCTACAAATCACGACTCTATTGAAGATTACAAAACCACATTGAAGTATGCTTACCTCTATGCCAAAACGGTCACTTTGGGTAAGACACATTGGCCCGAAACCAACCGGGTAATGCTACGAAATCGCCGAATTGGTTGTTCAATGTCGGGAATTGCTCAATTTATCGCCAATCGTGGTGTTGGACAATTGAAAAATTGGATGGATGAGGGTTATGCTCACATTCAAGATTTGGATAAAGAGTATTCCGATTGGATGGCGATTCCCCGTTCCATCAAGACAACAAGTATCAAGCCTTCGGGAACAGTTTCTCTTCTTGCAGGTGCAACACCCGGAATTCACTTCCCCGAAAGCCGATATTACATTCGGAGAATGCGACTTGGCATTCACTCTAACCTTGTCCCTGCCTTAGAGAAAGCGGGCTACAAGATTGAACCTGCTTTTGGTTCGGAAGATACGACTTGCGTTGTTGAAATTCCTGTTGATGTGGGCGAAGGAGTCCGAACTTTAGATTCCGTTTCCATGTGGGAACAATTATCTCTTGCGGCTCTCGCACAGCGTTATTGGGCGGATAATCAAGTTTCATGCACCGTCACTTTTGACCCCGAAGGCGAAGGTGGACAAATTGCATCAGCCCTTGATGTTTTCCAATATCAATTAAAAGGTATTTCCTTCCTTCCTCGTTTGGATTTGGGCGCATATCCTCAAATGCCTTACGAATCTATTGATGAGGCCACCTACCATAAAATAAATTCTCAAGTCGGTAAATTGTCCTTTGGTCGTGTCAAGGGCGAAGAAATCGTAGTGGAAAGATTTTGTGATAATGATGTTTGCGAGATTGACTTCAACCCTGTGGAAAACGAAGTGGCTTCGGAGTAAAGATTAAATACTATTGTTCCTACCACCAAATATGAGCGAAGAATTGAACGCCCTTTTGGAAACCGAATCACAACGAACAGATGCCGAATACTCTTGGGATATGTCTTGGGACACAAGGGGTGCATCTTGTAGCACTTCTCCTTATGGTGTAAAAATGCCTCTTTGGATTGCCATTCTTGATGCCAACGATGCAATTGATAATTTGATGGGTGAAGACGACTACGATGAAGATTATTCGGGAACACCGAGAATGCAAATTATCCGCTTCATTGATGGAAAATACGATGATTCATTAGATTTCCTTGAACACGAATGCTTTTCGGAAGTAGTGGCATGGGCTGACGACAATTGGGTTCGTGCTGAATGGGATGCTTACATTCAAGCCACAAAGGACTTAACTAACCAACTCCGAAAAGAAGCAGGTCTTTGTTGAGGTATAAATACCCGTAAGTCCAATATAAGATTATGATGGACAATCCCATTCTTAATACATTGAGCAAGCATTTGACGGAAAACCATGATGCTGATTGGCAATACGAATACATTGAATTTGATGGTTTGGCTTTCAATTGCTATTTACCAACGGACTCTCCCGAAACCTATCTTATCGTGGATGCCTCCCACTATACGATTCGTGAAACAGGCAAAAATGTGCCTCAAGGTTTGATTGATGAAGTTTTGATGGTTCTTAACGACTCTTTTACTGTGGAAGTGGGTTGGAATCAAACTGACAACCCCGAAAAGTGGGCATAGTCATAGATACTAAAAGCATTAACTTGCTAACATGGGTCTTGGCGGTTTTGCGATTACTGAACAATGTCTTGAGTGGATGGTTGCTACTGTCCCTTCGGGTTCTAAGGTTTTAGAATTTGGTTCGGGCATGGGAACGGAAGAATTGGTTAAACACTTTGACATGACTTCTATTGAACAGGATGCTTTTTGGTTAAACGGTTTCACAGGTTCTCGCTATATTCACGCACCCATTGTTGAGGGTTGGTATTCATGGGAAGCACTTGAGGAAGGGAATCTTGAAAATGACTACTCCCTCATCCTTGTGGATGGCCCCACATTCTCAAGGACAGGAGTGCAAGATTTTTACCTCGCCCACCCCGAAATCTTCCATAATAGTTTGATTCTATTTGACGACACCAATAGGGAAAAAGACAGGAAAATTTGTGAATGGTTTATTTCACAAGGATTTGAACGGGTTGCCGAAATGAGTGATGGTGAAAAGCAATTTACAGTAGTTAGAAAGAATGTAAATTATTAGATAGTGGGCTGACGCATCACACTCTAAGGGTTAGGGCATGACTATTGAATCCACTTTTCAACAGGCGGAAAATACGGCTGATAATGTCCACTTCTTGTGCGGTCTATCTCGCCGCCGATACGATTGTCTTATACGCACCGCCAAGCATTTACGATTGAAAATCATGGAGAGGGTTTCCCTTGAGCCGTGAAGCGGAAAAACTTGTTGAGGAATTCTCGGAAGACCTCGCTATCATCCTTGAAACCTTCATTGAGGAAACTCAAGATGCTAAGGTAGTCATCGCTCGGATTGAAACCGAAATGGGTCGGTTAAAAGACGACATTACTTCGTTAAACAAAACCATTCGTGATGGGAATGGGCAACCTCCTTTGATTACTCGGATTGCCGTTGTTGAAGAAAAGATTGGTGAAATTAAGGCCAAAATTGAAGCGATGGAAATGGAAACTGCGGAAGAAAGGAAAATGCGTTGGGAGTTTTTGATTGCGGCTGTTCCCGGCATTTTGGCACTTTTGACAGGTGGAATGCTTTAATCGGGCTTTTTGTTTTACCTGAAACTTGAAACTTGATATACCCTCGTTGTTAGATAGTCGTTTCACTAAGTATTTATCATGGAACAAGGAAAAACATCAGTCCCACTTGTCGTTATCGGTGTCGGTGCATTGGTAGCAATTTACAATCCCGCTAATCTTCGCTTTGCAGGTTATTTCACCATCGCCGCAGGTTTAATGATGCTTGCTATCACAAGGTCTTGAACCCGTAGCCTTAGATAGATAGAAAGGTAAGGTAAATCTATGCCTTACTCCGACCCCGAAAAGAAACGGGCTTACATGGCGAAGTATAATCC
>TARA_B100001778_G_scaffold333863_1_pt1 | contig 21581 bp, 23 predicted proteins | sample TARA_B100001778 | Tara Oceans TARA_B100001778 (sample SAMEA2623826) | marine metagenome | biome: marine biome (ENVO:00000447); feature: deep chlorophyll maximum layer (ENVO:xxxxxxxx); material: "saline water (ENVO:00002010), including plankton (ENVO:xxxxxxxx)" | depth 40 m
CTCCAGTAAACAATTCCACTACCATCTGTAGCTAATACTTGACGATTGAAACCATCAGAAGCAGGTAGAGTATAACCACTAGGATTTAGTCCACTAATAGTAATACCGCTAACAGTAATCATATCAGCCAGATCAATGTTTATCTTGGCATTTGGATTTTCACTTACAGAAAAATTACTAGAAAAATCTAATATTTCAATATCATCATCACCAACCTGAACACCATTACTATAAATAGTATTAACACTACCGCCACCACCAGCAGCAGAAACTCCACTAAATATAATATTTCCTGCGCCATCTGTAACTAAACTGTGTCCAGTAAGTCCATCTCCTGTAGGTAGTGTATATTGATTGTTGACATTGATACTGTCTGCACTAAAAGTACCAGATACATCTAACTTATAAGCTGGTGTGTCAGTTCCTATACCAACCTTATTTGTTGCACCATCTGCATGGATTAGAGCAATAGGATCATCTTGTGCTTTTACTATGAAGTCGTAATTACCCGTACCGTTGTTAACAATAACAGACTGACTGTTAACTCTAAACCTATTGCCACTAGATCCAATTCCAAAAGCACTAGTTCCAAAAATACCTTGATAAGTTGTAGCATTCCCGCCAGCTCGTATATATGTACTAGTACCAGCTTTACTAGAAACAACAGTAGAATGGCCAGCACTAATAATCATATATTCCTGTCCATGAGTATGATTGCTGTGTTTCATACCAGCATATGTGTCGCCATCAGAATATGCGCAATCACCAATATGAATACCACTACCACCAGTATCTTCAACAATTAATCCACAGTCTCCATCCGCATGTACAAATCTACCCGTGCCATTAACATCTAAATTGTATTCTGGCGTAGTTGTTCCAATACCAACATTACCACTATTGGAAATAATTATTCTACCATTACTGTTTGTACCTATCCTCAGATCATGATCTGTTATTGTTCCTATGTAACCCTTATCAGAGTCAACATTTAAAATATTAATAATGTTGTTTGATGTATTGTTTGCTCTAATTGTGGTATTACCATTATTAGCTACTTCTAATTTAGTACTAGGACTAGAAGTTCCAATACCAACATTACCATCCCCAGCAATACGCATTCTTTCACCACCAGCAGAATTGGCATTAGTACCAAAAACAATAGGCTTGTCTACTCCAACGGTAGATATAGCAAGAGCTTCGTAATTACTATATAAATGAAGACTACCCGAAGGCATATCCATAATACTACCGAGAGCATATCCTGTTCCGTATGCTAACAGTCCGCCTTGTAATAAATCATTACTGTAAAAATAATGATATGCAGCCTTTGTTGGATCGGTTGATCTTTGTTCTAATTTGCTATACCCGTCTATTAAGCGTACTATATTACCACTAACATTAACAAATTGACCAGACGCTGCTGTTAATGTGGTATTACCACTAGTATCAAAAATTATTCTTTCATTATTTTCTTTAAATGCTACTTGACCAGTATCTCTACCCTGATAGAACTTAACAGGAATACCAGATTCTCTAGAACCTATCAGCACATGACTTCGTAACTCTGTTTGAGAAACTCCGCTGTTGCAATATTGAAAACTGGCAACATTTCTATCATCAATATCTCGAATAAGATGACCAGCAAAACTGGTATCATCAAGAGTTCTAGATAATACAGTACCCTCAGTGCCTGTAGGAGCTACAATATGAATTGCAGTTGCAGGATTTGTTGTACCAATACCTACTCTACCAGTTTCAGTAATTCTTACTCTTTCAGTATTATCAACTTTAAATAGTATAGCAGAGCCTTTGCCAACATTATTAGTATCAGCATCAAGAATCAAAAGTCCAGTATGCAAACTACTAGCTTGTTCAACAATTTTAGAACCACCACTAGAATACGATACGCCTAGTCCACCATTGTCATGCAATGTTAAGCCGGGAGCATTTGTCCCACGAATAGTTATTCCTTCATGTACTCCGGTCGCAACAACATCTAGCTGATTAATGGGACTATTTGTTCCGATGCCAACTCTATCTGTACTAGCATCTGTGTAGATTAAAGGATGGTCTCCAGTTCCATGTACTATAAAATCCTGAGTAAGTCCACTAGGATTAATTCTAAATTCAGAAGCATGTATTGTAGCATATCGATTTTGGCCGCCACCAAAAATTAACGGTTTATTTGCATCAAGAGGCCCAACTGCAACGGGTCCTGTAATATTGGTAAATGCAGTTCCTCCAGAGCCAACTGTAGCTATTGAACCACCAGCATAAGCAGTACCATAGCTATACATAGCGCCAAGTCTAGTACCGCTTTCTCTAGCTTCAAATACTACATTATATATAGAATTACCCTGAGCATTTTCATTTAGTATCCAGCTGCCAGTATTATTTATGTTGTGAGCATGTAAAGTAATATTACCACCACTAGCAGTATCGTTAATACCAAGAGTATTTCCACTTTGATGAATAATGCTATCCCTAATAGTATCAACACCGCTAAATACAGGAATAAAATTATTTATTCCAGTACCTTGTATATAACCAGAACCGTCTATATAGTTTGCGTCGTTAGTTAAAAGACTAACATTATCACCACTATGAATTACGATATCAAAATTACCGGTAAGCTGAACCCCATCATTTCTTGTAACTATCAGATCTCTTTCTATAGTACTATAGTTGATACTACTAATAAAAGTATTATCATCAGGCAAACTATCGATCTGAGTCTGTAAGTGGCCAGAAGTAGAAACCAGCTCTCCTGTAGTGGCATACCTGCCATTAAAATTTACAGAAACCGTAGTATCATCTAGTCCTCTGGTGAGAGTGAGAATACCATTAGATGTATCAAAATTTCCACTAGTAATTCTAGAAAGATTAGTGTCGTCAAACAGAACACCAAAGTCAACATCAAAATCCGTGCCATCATCTCTGACAAATGTTGCTTTTCCATCACTATCAATAACGCCTGTGACAAGCCTTGCCAAATTAGTGTCATCCATCGCCCAGCTTAAATCAATATCATTAGACACCCCAGACTCATCTACATAAACTAATTTTGTATTGACGCTATCTCCACTTAGGGAAGTAAGAATGTTGGTATCTACAACTGTTTCCGTCGCAGTAGTTATTCCTGTAGTATGTCCATATTCATCTAGCAATATACTCTGTACATAATTTCTGTTGTTATTAATTGAATCATTTGCTGCATTAGATATATTGGAATGATAGGAAGTACCAGAAACTAAAACTCCTGATAAATTACCTGTTATGCTAACCCCGTCACTCTTATATAAAACCAGATCATTATTACCACTATTAAAAACAACACCAGTAACAGAATGGTCTACAACAGTCTCTGTACCAAGAGAAATTCCTGTAACATGACCATATTGGTCAAAAGATATATTCTGAACATAATCTCTACCACCATTACTTGTATTACCAAGAGCATTATCTATAACAGGATGATTTACTGGTTGGTCCTGCCAAGACACAACACCGCTGCCGTCTGTAACCAATATCTGATCATCATTTCCGTCCGTATTAGGAAAAACAAACCCGTTTGAGCCATTAATTTCTAATACATCAAAAATACCAGTTCCACTGGCAATTAAATTATTAATACCACTAACACTATTGTCTGTTACGTCTACAGAACTAAATCCATTTATATCATTAATGTTGTGATTATGACTTTCAAGAGCAAGACCTGTAGCAGTAATTTTCTTGGACCCTGCAACATCTGTTATTTCAATACCACTACCAGATGTTAAATCAGCAGCTATTTTCCAAGAATCATTATTGTAGCTAGTAACAACACCACTCTCACCAACTAATTCATTTAAAGCGAAAGTAAGAGTACCACTTCCATTAGAACCATTATCATCATAAACTATATTTATACCAGAAACCTGTCTAATAAATCCTGTAGAAGTATGGTCTCCACTACCTACAATATCTTGAATAGTCTCCACTTGAGCTCTATCTTGGAAATTTAAACTAGCATCTCCTGTATAGCTAATAACTATAGAGCCATTTCCATCAGTAGATAATCCTATATCTGTACCAGGAGATAATTTACTATCTATTTGTATCCCTGTAACATGGCCATAGACACCTGTAACTCCCGTAAAAGAAATTCCAGATTCACTTAAAAAGCTATTTAAAGAGCCCGCATTAGAAGGATCTTGTAAAGTAGCAAAAGAATAGGGTATAGACTGCCAATTTACATTTCCCGTAGGACCTATTTTAATCCTACCAGTATCACTTTCCCAAGCCATCTCACCATAATGCAAAACAGGATTGGCGACTACCCATTCGGAGTAAGTGCCTCTTCTGATTTGAAGTCTTGTATTAACCGGCATTATGTTTCTCCGTTTTTATTTCCATTTAGTGCTAAGGTGTTCCACAATCAATAGTTGCATTATCTATCACATTATTAATAAAAGAAGTTAATCCAATAATTTCTGAAGCATTAGAAGAACCACCAGAACCACTAGAACTAAAAACGCCTGTAGTTATCTCTATAACATCTGCCGTAGTTGTTTCAAGCTCAACTATACTAATTCCGTCTCCGTGAGTTACAGCTGTACTTGTTTCTATTTCTAAAAGGTTGTTGGTGTCAACAACTTCTACAGTAAAATCACTCATGGTTGACACTCCAGGGCTGTTCCAGACTTACTGTTTCTCTTAATGATAGTTACTGTTCCAAACATAATACGAACAGTATACTTTCCTCCTCCTCCAGCATAATGATCATAATCTGCTTGTAGCTCTAAATCATATTTAGCTGTATTAAAATCATAAGAATTAGTTGTAGAAGCAGGTAGCAAGAAATTGATTTTTCCTGCTGCTCCTACAATTTCAAATTTATAAGCACTCAAATCAACATTCTCTGTAGTAAAAATCTGAGTGGTATTGGAGCTTGTCTTCCAGGTCAATCTGGCGCACCAATTAGTAATATCTATAGGATCTCCATTGGCGTCTTTATAAACCAAAGACATCCTGAATGAAGTTCCTTGTTCTATTTTAAAGTCATAGTTACCAGCGCTCATATGGCATATCTTTCATCAAAAGGCCTGTGGATATAATAGTATACACCTTAGTATACTTATACTTCTACCGCAATAATTTAATAAAAAAAGCCGCCCCAGCGAGAGGCGGCTTTCTATTAGTGATAAAGATATCGCCAGAAATTAGACAGCACCAAGAAGAACTCTTCTGTTGTCTAGAACAGCAAAACCAAGTTCTGCCCATCCGTAGAAGCCTGCTCTCTTTTGACGATGTAAGCTATCGTCTTCGAAGATTTGAACTTCTTGTCGAACTGGCATGATAAAGCTATCTCTTTTGCGTAGGTCCAGACCCACAACAATTTCAGATTTGCTACCAGGAACAGTTTGATTTAAGGCATCAGCGCCACCATAGAAGTTTTGATATTCTTGGCCAACACCAAGCTCATCTCTGTCATGGAGATTAACACCAAAGATTCTGTTAACAGCGCCATCAGCAGCTGTATAAATCTCTCTTCTAGTGACTTCATCAACAATATCGACACCCCAATTTCTGATGTCTTCCATAGCTTCTGGAGAAACATAGAGATCAGTAAGAGCGCCTCTATTAGCTGAAGAACTGTTACCACCACCATTACGACGCATGACGGTTTTCATAAGGCTAACAAGTCTCTTTGTGAACTGGTTAGCAGCAGCATCACTGTCAAAGACAACGATGTTACGGTCAACACCAGCAGCAAGAAGAGTATGCCATCCATCGTCATTCATCTTCTTAACAAAAGAACCTTCGAGGACTTCCATAGCACGACCAACTACGTCCCATCTAGCATCACGAGCATACTTTAAGAGGTAGTCGATTGAAGCTCCTACGTCATAAGTTGGAACCATGACGTAATCACTTTCGACGTGACGCTCTGGAATATATCCATGATTAGGAATAGTGTAAGCAACGAAATCTCTTTCGGTGCCAGGTGCAAGGAAATCAAGAGGAAATTCAGGAGTAGCTCCAGGAGCTAGCTGAACTGACTCAAAAATATTGTCTAGAATGTTGCCACTCATAAGACCTTGTCTAAGTGGAAGCTCTAAAGCTTTTGCAAACTCTTTGTTTGCTGCTAAAGCAACTTCTCTGTCTGCTGATCCAGACTTGACCAGAAGATCTGTGATTTCTGGTGTTGGTTTGAAAGTATCTGCCATTATTTGTTCTCCCTTTGTTAGTTTCAAGAAATGTTGATGTCTACTTTGGCGTAGCCGTCGGAATCTTTACCACTTAAAAACATACCAACTGCAGAAGCACCAGTGGCTTGTGCATTACTAAGATTACCATTTGCGGCAACATAAGCTGTTTCACCAGCTTTTGGAGTCACAGAAGCAATAGCATCTGTAGTAACTTGACCTTGGCGAAGCAAGGTGACTTTACCACCCTTTTGTACTTCGTCTTTGTACCAATTAATGTGCTGTTTGGTAAGATCGTAATCTTTAACGTCATTAAGTAAGACACCAATAGGTGCTCTACCGCTAGGGTCAACAGCATATTCAACACTAGCACCAGCGTCATCCATAGATGCGCCAGTATTACTATTTGCTGCGCCAGTAGCTGCAACAGCAACACCACCTCGCTCAGCAACTGCATTCATGAAGAAAGAGATGTCTGTGTGAGATTCAATTCTATCTGGTTTAAGAGCCATGTGTATTTCTCCCTTTAAAAAGTTAGTTTTTTGTACTGAGTCTGGAATTAACAAAATCAACAAGAGCAGCGCGAGTGCTTTCTACTGAATCTTCAGCTTCTTCACCTACACTGAGATTTACTTCTTCTTCAACTTCGACACTGTCAAGAATCTCAGCAGATGTTTCTTCTGATTCTTCTGCTTCTTGTTCTTCTGATGTAGCTTCAGTTTCTTCACCTATAGCAGGACTCATCTTGCGTGGTGATTTACTTTCAGCTTCTTCGTCTTTGTTTACCATCTTTTTCATTTTGTTTGGATCCATCGCCTCTTCTTTTTTAACAGGCTTCATACCAGCCAAAACTTCAGTCATGGCATCAAAAGTTTCATCGTCGAGTGATTCAAATTTCTCAAGAGTAGCTTCAGCGGAATCAGCATCGACTCCAGACTCTAACAATTGAGCTTTTCTTTTCATTAACTTCTCTTTTTTCTCCATCTCTTCTTCTTTCATCTTGTATTCAGCGATGATAGAATCAGAACTGGCAATAGATTCTGTTAATGATGCAATTTTTTCTTCGTGAGCTTTGATCGTTTCTTCATGAGAAGCGATAGTCTCTAAAGCAGTACTAAGTTCAGTATTCTTAGTTTCAGTTTCTTCTGACTTAGCCTTTAACTCTTCATCAAGCTTAGAGATCTGATCAGCCTTGGCTTCAGAATCAGATTTGCTTGCAGTAAGAGCTTCGGATAATTCAGAGTACTGTTTTTCTAGATCTGAAGCGGTCTTGCTGAAACTATCTTGGATAGATTCAGAAGACTTAGCAATGCTTTCAATCTGATTTTTAATTTCTGATACGTCTTTATCTAAGTTCATGGGTTCAACCTCCGAGTTAAAGCTTGACTTAAGTGTAGTTACACCTAATTCTGTAAAATTGTTAATATTTTTTAATTCATTATCTGCAGATTCTGTCTTCATTGTCAGTATAACGCTTTCTGGATTGGCAGGTTTGGCCACAAATCCTTTACCGCTAAATACTATTTGTCTTAAAACTCTACCAATTTTGTAATCCTCGTGTTCTCCCGTACCTCCATATGCTCTAAGATGTTTAGTCAAATAAGCAGTAGTTTCACTACGGGGCAAAATCTCGTAAGCATTAGTCTGTTTGTTTAAAAGACCATAATCAAAGCCACTAAACATACATTCCATACTAACATATTTTTCGCCATTTTCAATCTCATGTATTAATTGTTCTGCTCTTAATTTTAATTTAGGATCTGAAAAAGCTCTATAAATTACTGAGCCAGTTAATATATGATACTTTTTGGGTAAGTTATCCTCAGGAGTATCTTTATCAATCAACATACCTTCTTCAGTAATTGGCCAGTTAGAAATAATATGGCCAATGATTGTATTTTCATCATGCTCTAAATTAGTGGGTTTATCCTCTGGAGTATTCTTTGCTCTCCAGATTTCTTTTCCCTCAAAAATATCGTCATTTCTGTTCCAATTAGAGGTCACCAGTATGGACTGAACATAGTATAAGTCTTCATCTTTATAAGATGCTAAAGTTTTATATTCTTTCTCGGAAGATGAAAAGATGCTGTCCTTAGAACAAGGTACTGCCTGAGCAGCATAAGAAATAGACGCATTACTCTTAATAACGTCTGCTATGCCATCAGCAATTTCAACATCATAAATTTTTAGATTATTCATATTTTATCGTACCTTTTGTGGATATACGTGTTCATACACCAAAGAGTAAAAAGAAGATTTTATATATTTTAAAGATTCTGAAGTTAATTCTTTGCCTACTTGATGTCTGACATCTTTCAGCCAATCATTGAATTTTTTGTACATTTCGGTATTTGGTTTATTATTTATTTGTGCAAGTGTTGTCTGAACTAAATCTTTATTTATCTTGGATTCTGGCTTGACTGAGAATAATATCTGGGTTTTCAATTTGTCTAATTCTTTGTGTTCTGCCTTGGATAAACTTCTCAAATTTTTCTTGCTGTAAAAACTCAGCATAATTGGATTAATTATTTCCGCGATTTCATCTTGAGCTTCCGCTGCCCAGATTGTAATTTTTGCTCCGGTTTGGGGTTTGAAAGTTCTCTCTTTTCGTTTCTCTGTATCTTTAGATAATTTGGGTCTTCCTTCTCCCGGTACTCCAGGCAACGATTCTTTCGAATCGTTAGCCAACTTCGTTGATGGCTTTTTCGACTTTAATTCCATTGGCGTTGTTTCCGAGTCCAATTTCTCTGGTAAATCCAAACCCACTTGGGAAGGCGTAACAACACCTAATTGTAAAGATAGTTTCTTTAAAGCGTTTTCGAACTGAGGATCATGGAAAGGTCCAGATTTGTCTATCATTCGTTTTGATTTCCTATCTCTGTTTTCTCTGTTAAGTCTAGTCTTTTCCATATCAGGATCGAAACCAAATTTACTTTGTAGTAATTCGTCACTAATTAGATTCCTATCAGCAAGCTGTATTAAAAGAGCTTTTTCTGCGTCCTCATTACTTAAGTCCATCCTATCAAATTCTATAGAAGCAGCAAATCTAAATCCCATAGCTTTCTGTACTGCTGCTATTTCTTTTTCCCAAAAAGCAGTCAGCATATCTCTACCATACTGTAATCTTTGGGTAAGAGTTTTTAATGATATAAAATTATTTGTAGTTCCCGCTGCTCCAAACGTACCCGTTAAAGTAGGAGGAATACCTAATCCAGCATAAATACTATTAAGATGAGGAGTATACTTACCTTCACCCAAGAAATTATGTACATTCGTTTTGCTTTCTACTAATTCAATATCCGGACCCCAAACGAGATCCATCGTGCCGCCACCAACATTATTACCTAAAATTTGTGCCAGTTTTGCTGTGGCAGCTTTTGTAGGAGCAATCTTATGTTCTAAACTACCTAACTTGAAAATTCTGATATTTGATATAGCTCCATCAAGAGCAGCAATATCTGCAAGCTTTAATTTTTCGATTACTGTAATATCATCCATGATAGCATATATCATAGGATATGCCCAAGTCTGCCAATCATCTTTTTTATAATGATAGACTAAAGTTTTATCTGGATCTAATGGATAGCCCTTTCTTCCCTTGGCAGCTTCAATAATCGCTGGAGGTAAATTGGCTATGATATTTTTTTCATTTTCGTTTTTTGGAGAATTGATAGTCTTCCTTATAGAAGCAGGTAATTTTAACTCGTAAAATCTATCATGAACAAAAGAAGATAATGAGCCAGCAGAAACTTCTACACATACAGGATCAATAAAAGTGTATCTCCAAGGAATTTCTCTTCTTTCTACTTTAATATCAGATATGGAATCAATCTTTAAATCTGCAACACCAATAGCTTTATATAGATTGTTGTTAACTTTAGTTGATATTTTACCTGTCTGTTTATTGATTACTACATTGCCTGTTTTATATAGATTATTAAGAAATCTCTCTGATCTATCTTTCCCAGCTACTTTCTTAAACCAGTTTCTGTAGAATCTTTCAATCCTTTTGTTTTTATGTACTATCTTTATTCCCTGAACAGCAAAGTCTCCCATTAAATCAATAACGTTTTTTACTAGACCTACTCTTTGATAAACATCTTCTGCTTTTTTAATAATTCTCTTAACATGCTTCGGTACCGCTTCGTCTGGCCTGAAGTAGTCATAATCTGTTCTAGTAAGTCCTGGTCTGCCACCAGTATTTCCATCAAGATTAGAAAAATCATTAAAATATCTTCTACTAGCAGTAGCTTTATTTATTCCTGTATATTCTTCTAAAGCTCCAGCTGAAGCCTTCAAAGCATCTTCATGAGTATTGGGATCACTATTCCAAAAAACATAAGCCTCATCAGGGGAAATAGAGGCATTTTGAATAGGGTTTTTATCTTCGGGTTTTTCTGGCATCGTATTGCTTTTGTAATGGGATTGTAATGGGATTAATATCTAATACACTAATTATCTGTAAATTCCAGTATAAATGTCTCCATCATTTGCTCCGGAAGTGAACCAATCTGGACCTTTGTACATTTCTCCGTCTTTTGAGGCTTTACTGCTTCTAAGATTGTCTCCAATAACATCATAAGATATAGGAGCTTCTTGTCTATGTATTTGTCTTGCTAGCATATTTGCTATAACTAAAGAACTGTATCTATCTTTACGTAATCTACCTCGTTTACCTCCGTGCATCTTAACTTCAGGAGTATCCCATCTATCTCTAGCATTTGGACCTGTACTAGTTTGGGTCATTACAATGGTGGTTAATTCATTCTTTAGTTCCTCAATGTCCATAATACAATCTCCTAGACTATCATAAACATTGGTATTATCGGATTCTAAAATATCTTTTCCTTCTTCTAACATAGACAAACCTATGCTTAAATCATCAAATCTTGGGAATAGCAATAATTTGTCTTCTAGATCTTTTCGTAGTCCGTGATTAGCCTGTGCTGTCCAATCCGCCTTAGCGAACTGCACAAGTTCTAGAATATGCAATCCTGCTTTGCCGTCTGTCTCTTTTGCTTTATTAGGATTGATGGCTGGCCATATAGGAACTTCTCCTTCTTGTAATTTAGAAGGATCATGTAAAGCTTCTTCTATTGCAACGCCTCCTCCTTGGGCATCCAAACCTATTCGTGCGCAAGGAAAAATCTTCATCAGATCCCTTATCTTTCTAGCACAAAATCCATAAAAATCATGTTCGTTAACTAATCCTGTTTTTTGTCTATCTTGAAAATTAGATCTATTAGTAGTCCATACATGAACCACTCTGCTATGGTCTGAATGTAATTCTAGAATCACTATACAAAAATTATCTTTTTCTGAGGCTGGGTCAATACCATAGATATATTGTAGATCAGGATCTCCTTTTACCTTAGCTTCAAAAATAATTTCTTTTTCTCCAATCTTAATTGGATTACTATTGCCTGTTACACAACTTTCAATAAGACTTCTTCTGAAAAATCCTTCGCTATCATTTACAAAACACGCAGCATATTCCATATTGTATATTCCGGTATGTATAGTGGCCTTGGCTCTAGATACCTGTTTGTCGTCCATAAATCCTTTAGGAATTAATTCATAAGGTATTCTTATAACACTATAGTCTTTCCAGTTAAAGTTTTCTGGAACTTCTCCTTTAAATATTTCTTGTAGTTTCTTAGGGTCTCCTTTGCTTTCTACAATTGTCTTGTATCTTTGCCAATACTGAGCAAAATGTTTAAATCCATAATCTGCTGTACCTGATATAATGGCTTGATTACTTTTTTTAGAGGATAGTTCATCTAGTTGATCACTCCATAGTCCAGCATCTTGCATAGCTTTCTTACGAGCTTCTTGTTTTACATTTTCTATAGGACTAGCGCTAACGGCAGCAAAACCAGCAACAACTGTTTCATATATATCTGGAGATATAGAAGCAAATTCATCAGCAATAATAATATGCGCCCTTAAACCTCTAATCTTACTACCGTCACCCATAGGGATAGCTATCGTCCAACTATCACCCAATCTCATAGTACATCTATCTACATCTCTACGAGGACCATCATTATTTCCGCTAAAGATACTTCTAAGCACAGGACTATTTTTCCATATATTTTCCATATATTCAAATATAATTTTACTCTGTCTAAAAGCAGCACCTACTACAACTATCTTAGTTCCCGGAACAAAAGTACATTTTAAGATACAATATAAACTCATTAGAAAAGATTTACCAAAACCACGACTTGCTATAAACATAGGAAAAGGTCGGTGCCAAAATTCTTGTAAAATAACCATCTGTATCGGATGAAGCTCTATATCAAAAAGCATTTTAACTGTGGACCCGATATAATCCGTATCTCTCATCAATTTCATTAGATGTAAATCTGGAATTTCTATATCTTGCTTAGACCTATGAATCATAGGATTTTTAACTTCTAAACTAGATAAGTCTCCTAATCCTAGCCAAGCATTATCGTAATTAGTCATTGTTAGATTCCTTAGCGATATGGTAGTACATCCTTTTGAAAATCATACTAGCTAATTTACTAGCACTAGCATCATCACCACAAAAGATAACATTGATATTATGTTTAAGTTCTAAGTCTAATATATTTTTCATTATAAAGGCTGGAGATATTCTAATTTTGCTCCACATTCTTTTTGGAACATTAGATCCTTGAGGATATCTAAGAACATCATTTAAGTCAAATTCTAGTAATACGAAAGGGTATTTAATCTCTTTAAGTCTGTTTATAACGTCCTTAAATCTAGACTCCGTAATATTATTGGCTACCTCACTAACAGACTTTTTTCTTTCAATACAGATGATATCTTCCAGACCTTCTATAGAATAATCTCCTGTATCTAATTTAGCTATACTGGTACTGTAGTCTTCAAAAGACCAAGGCTGCTGTTCTCTGGTGTCGACAATGATTCTAAAGTCTTCATTCTTCATTATGTAGTAACGGCTTTAGCTGCCTTAAGTTTTCTTGATTTATAAATAGCTCTCTGCACCATAGACTTAGCAACAAACTCTACATAAGGAAGTTTCCGTTTAGTACTTTCTTCTTTTAGCCAAGACAATATTGTATCCATATTCTCTTCGCACCAATCTGGTCCTTTATCATTCATTTCCAAAGCGTGTTTACGACAACTACAATTAGAAGAAGACTTAATCCCTATGGTTTTAATCATATTAGTTAAGATACTTCCTGGTCCATCAGGATCTTGTTCTAAGGTTTTAGGAAACTGATCGTTTAATGTCGCTTCTGGATCTTCTCCCAAAAGCATCAATAGCTTATATTGCAAAACTTCGTGGCTAATTTCTCCATTTAATGCCTCGTACTCATCTCCTTTTACAACAACAAATTGCCCTGGAACATTTACAAAAGTTGCTACAACAGTTTTCTGAGAAGGCTGATCGTGATATACTACATCCAACTCGCTGGTAACAATAGCTTCTGGAGTAATAACCTTTTCTGCTTCAGTATAAGGAGGAGGCTGAATAGTCAATTCCTTGTCTAATTTAATCATTTCTTTTTTCCTTTGTTTTTCTGAGAATCCTGTAATAATATTTTTAAAAATGCTGTGCTATATTGATCTTCCATTCCTCTTATCATATCATGATGCTGCTTGCAAAGTGTTATTCCATTATTTATTTCGTATCTCAAATGAGGAAAGTCCGACCAAGTTTTAATGTGGTGTGCATTTATCTTATAACGAGATTTACAATTAGGCCATCTACAACAGAATTTATCTCTCTTGTAAACGTCTTTCCGCCATTTTTTATAAACCGGGTCATTAAAGTTTCTTTTCATTTTTAAATGCTTCCAAATCACTATACACCATATTGGCCACTAACTTCTTAAAATCATACTCCGGCTGCCAACCAAGAGTCTCTTTAGCTTTAGTAGAATCTCCTTTCAGAAATTCTACCTCACAAGGCCTGTAAAAGGCGGGATCAATCATTATATAGTCATTATAATCCATATCGAATAATTGAAAAGCCTCTTTTAGGAAATCTTTGACACTGTGGGTTTTTCCTGTTGCGATGACATAATCATCGGGTTTATCATGATTTAGTATCATATGCATAGATTTAACATAATCCTCAGCATGACCCCAATCTCTATAAGCGTTAATATTTCCTAGTCTTAATTTTTCATCTTTATTAATAAGGCCATTAATCAATTTTGATAAATATATAGTAATCTTTCTTGTAACAAAATTGGATCCTCTGCGAGGACTTTCGTGATTAAATAGTATACCGCTACAACCAAACAAGTCGTAAGAGTGTCTATAAATATGCACCATGTGATGTGAACATAATTTAGAACATGCATATGGGCTCTGCGGGAGCATGGGTGTTTGCTCGTTCTGATATTTCTCACCTTCTGCATCAACCAAATAATTTCGCCCAAACATCTCACTTGTGCTAGCTTGGTAGAATCTAGTATGCGGGGAATGCAATCTAATAGATTCTAAGACATTTGTGACACCTACGGCATTTATTTCAAACGTAGTTGTAGGCTGTTTAAAACTAGTTCCTACATGACTCTGTGCAGCTAGATTATAAAACTCATCAGGTTGATATTCCTTTAATGTGGAACCACAATCTGAAGGATCTGTCAAATCGAACTCATTAAGAATAAAATTGGTATGCCGCAAAAAAGAACCTATCCTGCTGGTATTATTATTGCTAGATCTTCTATGTAGACCTACTACCTTGTATCCTAGTTCTAATAGATACTCTGCCAGATATGATCCGTCTTGTCCTGTAATTCCGCTTACTAAAGCTGTTTTCATAATATTATTCCTGATTTTCTGGTAATAGAAACGGCTGGTCTACTCCCTTGTCTTCATAGGTATGTAAGTCCGACAGTTTCTCTTTAAAGCTTTTGGATGCCATATTAAGGATTTCCATTTCCTTGCCTTGCTTTTCTCGCAACTCCTCATCCTCTAGCATACGTATTAATCCTACCCAACTGCTTTTTCCATCTTCGATCCGCTTGATTCTCTGTTCTCTTGTAGCCTTTAGATCTTTACTTATCTTTTGTTGTTCGGCCAGTAATTTGGTATATTCATTAGTATAGTTGGCAATGCTATTTCTTGCAAAACTCAACTGGGTTTCTAAATTGGCCAACTTGTTAAGATCTCTATCGGCCTCTTTCAATTCATACTCAGAATCTACTTGTCTCTGTAGCTTCTCAGTTTCACTAATATGACGTTTGCGTTCTTTCATACTCCTATTAATAAGGATGTCTATGGTGATAAATTGTTTTATTTGTAATTCTTCTGCAGGAAGTACGTCTTCCCTGAACTGTTTAATAAGACCAATCCATGTATTTTCAAAATATGATAGTTCACCAGTGGTTTCATCAAACTGTTTTTCTATTTCACTCCAGAAGGTTTTACTATGTAGTTTAGATCTAAGGAACTCTATCTGTTTATCGTCTTCTCCTGAGAGTAAGCGGTTTTTATCTATATATTTTTTAATAGGGCCAGTTGTACGGTTTAGGTGGGAAGATATGTCTTCTATAGATAATTTGTCTATATTATCCTTTATGTATTGTTCTTCCTCTAGGCTTAATTGGCCTCTTTTTTTAGGGATTTTTGATTTAGACATTTAAAGTTCTCTATAAGGGATTCAATATACTTCTGTAATTTAACTACTTCAGATTTAGGTACTTTAGCTCCATGTTTAAGTTTAAGGTATGATTCTCTGTGTTGTGCTTCTACATTCTCGTCTAGAAAGTTTATAATCTCTTTGTTTTCTAGGTTTTGCAGGAATGAGTCCTTTGTGAGGGAAGATGTAATATTCTGATTTTCAGATATATACTGTGGTTGCATTATGTTCTTCTTGGCGTCATTACGATTAAACCAAGAGGCATATAGTTCACAGTTTAATTTATCTTTGTGTTCTAGGCATTGATTATCAGATTTAGCATAATGCTTATCGAATAATGGACAAGATTGACAGGGTTTATCTGGACGTTGATAATTATTACGCTTGTAATTAAATAGGCGATTTCTAACGTGTGTCCAAAGAAAGTTTTCTAAGGGTCTGCCTTTGTCGTAATTTTGCAAGCCTTCTATAGCGAATATAGCTGCTTGTTGTTTCATATCTTCAATTTCGTGATATCCAAATTTAAATTTTATGGCCAATCTTTTTGTGATATTTTCGAGTGCTTCCAGAAACTCTTTCTCGCAGACACCATTTAAGTAAGAATCTTTATTGTGTTTTTTCTCTTTCGGAAGAGATTGATTCTTGGTCGGATTCTTCTGTGTCTTCTTGAGAGCTTTCTGTGTGTTCCTCGTTATCTTCTTCGTCTGTTTCGTTACTTTTATTTTTTTGGTCATTTAGTAATTCATTTATGGATGCGGTGGATTTAGCTTCCAAATCTAGTGATACATCTAAGTCTTTGGAGGCCTTTGTATGTAGTACTGTTTCTACCGGTGTGCCTTCAAATGGTTGCATTTTTTCTCCTTGCTCAAAGTGATCAATTATTTATTATAGTAACATGTAACTTAAAGTAGTCAATATAATTTACACGAAAAAGGATAAAACATGGCCACTTATAAAAAATGGCAAAATTCTGAACTAGAGTTTATTAAGCAGAATAAGGATTCTATGAGCGATGTAGAACTAGCAGGTAAATTAACCCAAATGTCTAATAGTAATGTTACTACAAGCATGATTAGGAGACAAAGGAGAAAATTAGGAATTGTTAAGCCAAAAGGCAGAAGAAAGCAGTTTATTGCTATTTCAGACAGTCAGGGAATATCTACAAGCCAAGACACTCCTAATCTAGATCCATAAATAGTTTGCAAGCTAAGTCGTCGATGTAGAGTATATGACACGAAAGATTAGAGGAACAATCGACAGATATGTGTGGAATAGTAGGTTATTTAGGAAAAGACAACGCTGTACCTTTTTTAATAGAAGGTTTAAAAAGATTAGAATATAGAGGGTATGATAGCGCAGGTATATCCTTTATAAAGAAAAAAGACGGTCAGATAAAAACATTCAAGCAAAGTGGTAGTATAGAAGATTTGGATGTTTCTAAGAAATATACCGGAAATATAGGAATAGGTCATACTAGGTGGGCAACGCATGGTAAAGCCTGTAAAAGAAATGCTCATCCTCATGTAACATATAATAACTCCCTAGCTTTGGTTCATAATGGAATCATAGAAAACTATAAAGAAATAAAGGATAGTTTGGGAGACAAATATACAATTAATTCAGATACGGATTCTGAAATATTGCTATATCTAATATATGATGTGCTTCAAGGTGTGGGGGACTTATTTAATACTGTAAAGATAGCTACAGAAAAAGTAGTAGGGGCATATGCTTTTATACTATTAGATCAACAAAATCCTGATACATTAGTGTGTGCCAAGAAAGGAAGTAGCTTGTGTATAGGGGTGCAAGACAATAACTATTATATAGCCAGCGATGTAAGTGCATTTAATAAAGATACTCATAATATTATCTCTCTAGAAGATGGTTATATAACCAAGATACAAAAAGACAAGATAGAACACTATGATAGTAATGTTAAGGATGTTACACAATGCAATCTAGAAAAAGTATATAATCACGCATATGAAATTACTAAAGAAAATTATTCTAGTTTTATGTTAAAGGAAGTACATGAGCAGCCGAAGGCTATTAGTGAATGTTTGTTAGGCAGAATAGATGGCTATAAGATTAAACTGGGCGGTTTTGATAATAAGAAAATGTTTATTAGAGCTAGAAGGATTACACTTTTAGGTTGTGGTTCTAGTTGGCATGCTGGTTTATTGGGTAAGTATTATATAGAAGAGTTAGCAGGAGTAGGAATAAATGTAGAATATGCAAGTGAGTTTAGATATCGAGATCCTGTTATTGAAAACGGAGATATTGTAATAGGTATATCTCAGTCAGGAGAAACAGCAGATACTATTGCTGCTCTGAGACTAGCGAAAGAAAAAGGTGCTATTACGATAGGGATTTGTAATACTATCAATTCTGAAATAAGTAAGATGACAGAGTGTGGAATTTATACGCGATGCGGTATAGAAGTAGGGGTTGCTAGTACCAAAGCTTTTACAAATCAATGTTTATCATTATTGTTATTAGCTCTAATGATAGATCAAACTACGAATCATACAGATTTACGTAAAAGAAAAAAGGTTATAGATAGTATAAAAGATTTACCCATACTAATGACAGAAGCTATTAAAGATTGTGCAGAATTAAGGGAGTTGGCTGAAAGGTTTTATAATAAAAAGAATTGTTTGTTTTTAGGTAGGGGTTATAACTTTCCAATAGCTCTAGAGGGTGCTTTGAAGTTAAAGGAGATATCTTATATACATGCTGAAGGATATCCGGCAGCAGAAATGAAACATGGGCCTATAGCTTTAGTTGATAATAAGATGCCTGTAGTAGTAATAGCGAACCATAGTAAAGAATATAATAAAATTTTAAATAATAAGATGGAGATAGAATCTAGGGGTGGTCAGATTATAGCTATATTGAATCACGACAATGATGACAATATAGGAAAGTATAATATAAAGGTTCCGTCATGCGATGACATAATTACTCCATTCATGTCTTTAGTTCCATTACAGCTATTCGCTTTGCATTGTGCGGAAGGTCGAGGATGTAATGTTGACAAACCAAGAAATTTAGCAAAGAGTGTTACTGTGGAATGAATATAATTATACTTAACAAAGACACAGATGAAAATTATATAAAAGGATACATGGAATGTATTAGCGTTTTAAATAATTCAGATTGTGTTGTGCAGAATGTTGAGGCTGTAAGAGATGTTGTAGCGCGTAGAAGAAATATAATTACATATTTAGGAATACAAGAAGATCGTGTAGTAGCTACAGCTACAATAGTATTGGAAATTAAATTAAGATATAATAAGATGTGCTGCCATATAGAAGATGTTGCTACAAGGTTAGAAGACAGAGGCAAAGGTTATGGAAAGCAAATGGTAGAACATTGTGTTAAAGGAGCAAAAGATAATAACTGCTACAAGGTAAAGCTTAACTGTGAAGAACACTTGATTCCTTTTTACAGCTCCTTGGGGTTCGAGCGTCATGGGGCGCATATGTATCAATAATAGATAATATATGGCTAATAAACTGGCCAATTATATATGGTGGCGCTTATTTTGTATATACCACCCCGCGATTTTTCATACCGATACCCTGTTTATCTTGCGTTTATAAAAACCCCCCTACCATAAGTGCTTGATAGGACAGTACTTACGTGTTTTCCAACCCCACGGCTAGTTATTTTGGGGGGTATACAAGAAAAAATGTGTTTTGTTGTAAAGTTTTCGCCTGGACAAGCCGATAACATATATAGGTAACAATAACACACGGAGAAATACAATGTTGACAATCGCCACACTACTAAGTATGTTCGTAGGATACGAGGGATATGATAACGGCAAACTGTACATAGGTACATATACTAGCACGTGTGAATATGGGTGGGTTGTAACAGATAGCGAAATTTATCTCGATACAATCTACGAAAAAAAATAAAAATTTTTTAAGATTACCCCTTGACTTTTCCGAATAAGTATATATACTTGAAATATAACAAGTAAACAAATTAGAAAGAATTAAAAATGTTAAACACTTCAAAAAATTTCGAAATAACTTATTCCACCGATTGCTGCGGATACCCTTGCCATTCAGATCAGGACATCTGCCCAGAATGTTTAGAACATTGTGAAGTAATCGAAGATCGTATCGACTACGATTGTTCCGAAGCTGTTCACGCTGCTCAGGGATTAGATTATTTTTGCAGTTGATGTAGATAATAAAATTTGGTACACTTTTGATACACTTACCACGGAGAAATTGAGATGCTAGATATAAATACTCAGCTGTTAATTGCCGCCCTAGAAAATGAAGGTGTGGTAGAACCTTGCGACGATATCAACGCCCATCCGCTTGATTGGTGCGAAGTAACCGGAGTAGATTTGTGTGATGAAATTTGGCCAGAAGCTATGGAGGTGTGCTGATGCCGGAATGGTTATTAGGTATGATGTATGTAGTAATGTTTGCTTGCCTATTTGGTAATTTTGTTTTTAGGGAATACGACTGACGTAAACCCTTATCAGTAAAGGACTTAGGAGCAATCCGGGGCGCCGGGTTACCTATGTTACCTATCTTAACAATAGCAAATGCTATGCCAAAAGAAAAAAAATTTATGGCATGATATTTGCACACAGAAAAAAAATAAAAATATTTCTAAATTAGTGCTTGACAAATTCCGATACTATATATATACTTAGGATATAACAAGTAAACAATAATAGAAAGAAAAGAAAATGTTAAACTTAATTATCACTTCAGATTGCTGTGGTTCCGATGTTGTTCTTGAAGATATTTGCACTGCTTGCGGTGAGCATTGCGAAGTTATCAAAGAGGAGGTTTCAGAATAAATAACTCTTGACAAGCTAAAGTTCACAGTATAAAATTACCGATATAATTACCAGACGATTTCACACACACTAAACAGGAATAAAACAATGGCGACTAAAGTAAAAGCAGAAGTTTGTAACCGAGCAGTAGTACGATACAAAAATGACAAGATCAAAACACAAGCATACACAGACGAGGCATCAAGGCAAATTGTTGAAGCCGGAGATTCTAAAGCTATTGGACGTATGGGCGAATACGTTGTGATGGAACAATTAGAGGATTTAGGATTCAAGGTAAAATTACTAAGCGGTGTTGATTCTTGTGACCTAAAGGTAAAAATAGGGCAAAGCTGGAAACGTGTAGAAGTAAAAACATCAACGGTTGGACTCAACACAACAGCAAGAGCAGACGGAACTAGAAGCAAGAAGTATGCTTTCAATGCAATAAAAACCGAATTATTTGATATGATTGTTTTTGTGTTCGTAGATTATGATAAAACAGTTATTAAGGTAGGAGGTGCAGAGGCTAAAAAGTTTGTAGACTTATGGGGATCAAATGCCATCAACGGAAAAATTATTGTTTTCCCTGAAAACTATCGACACTGTAAAGAATTTGGTCGGGAAATTATGCTTGACATAAACAAGAAAAATGTTAGACTATCACTCAAATAAGGAGAAAAAAATGAGAAGTGGAACACCAATACGACACAAGTCAGGATTAAGAGAGTGGAGGGTATGGACATCTAATGCCGAAACAGGAGACTCTCAGGCTCACGGAAAGGTAACAGCAAGAAGCGAATTAGAAGCCTTGCAATATGTTCCTAACAAGATTAAAATGTTGGGATATGTAGAACTAGTCGAGATCATTATTGAGGAGTAGTAAATTGAAAACTTGCAAAGTAAACCCACTGAAGCTAAATGAAACACGGTTCGAGGCAACTGCACACGAAGGAGGTCGATA
>TARA_B100001778_G_scaffold139470_1_pt1 | contig 21135 bp, 21 predicted proteins | sample TARA_B100001778 | Tara Oceans TARA_B100001778 (sample SAMEA2623826) | marine metagenome | biome: marine biome (ENVO:00000447); feature: deep chlorophyll maximum layer (ENVO:xxxxxxxx); material: "saline water (ENVO:00002010), including plankton (ENVO:xxxxxxxx)" | depth 40 m
AAACTAAAAACTAAATTTATAATACAATGAAATACATATATTTTATACTAATTACATTATTTATATCCTTTCAAGGATTATCACAGTCATCAGTTGTATGGTTGTCTTACCATAAACCTATGAAAGGAAAAGGATCAGAGTTGTTTGATGCTATTAAGGATAAAACACAAAAATATAATCAAGGACAAAATGATTCAAAGCTATATACATTTAGTATTATGGCCGGACCAAGACAAGGAGAATTTTTAAGAGTAGGTATGGGACCAACATGGAAAGACTTTGATAACTGGAGTCCAGATTCAAAGGAGATGGACTATTGGAGAGATAATGTTGCTCCTCTAATTGAATCATCTTCTGGAAGAGAGTACTTTGAAAGAGTTGATGATGCAAGTTATGATGCAAGTACCCCAGGTGAAAATAGTGTAGGATTAATGATTCACTATAACATAGGAGGTAATCCAAATCATTTTTGGAAGGTAAGAAGAAATGCTGTTAAAGCAATTAAAGAATCAGGTGAAAGTGTTACATTAAATGTTTGGAGATCAGCAGGTGGAGGTCCACAAAATCACATAATAGTTGCATTTTCATATAAAAATATGGAGGAATATGGTAACGCTCAAAAAGTTTGGGATAAAGTAGGTGCAAAGTATGATGAAATTTATGGGGCTGGATCATGGAATACTGATTGGGGACTTTTGAGAGGTAGTCTTGAAATGTGGGGTGCTCAAACTGAGATAACTAGATTTCTACCAGAACTAAGCTCTCCTCCAATAGCTTTACAATAAAATAATTGTATAATTTAAATTAAAAATAAAAATGAGAATTTTATATAGTATTATTTTAATAGGTTTATTATCAGGAGTTGCTTATGCTCAAGATAATAATATGGATCCAACGGATCATGAGATTGCTACTTGGCAATTTAGGAGCATTAGTCCTAGTGATGTGGCTAATTTTTTATCAAATGAAGATAATGTTTTTAGAAAAGCTGTTAAATCAGCTATTGCTGATGGAAGAATGAGACATTGGGGCTTATTAAGAAAAGTTAATGGCAATACATCTTCAGGTCATAACTATTTTTTTTATAATGGTTTTAATAAAATAACTGATTTAGATAACTCCCCGTGGGGTGCTGGCTCTAGTTTTGGATTAAAACCAGTAAAGTCAGCTGGTGTTTTAGGAACTGTTCATACATCTCCTGCTATTCAAGTATTTGCTGATAACCCAAAGCCTGGAAGCTATCTGGTTATAAATTATGCTAATCCCAATGATTTAGATAAATTTATTCAACTTCAAAATGATGTTTGGAAACCATTCATTAAAAACTTTATAAATGATACAGAGTCATCATTGGCCGGTTGGGAAGTACATAGAGTTGTTTCTCCTACAGGAAATGCGTATAACTGGAATGTTGCTACAATTGATCATTACACAAGTTTAAGTGGTGCAATGAACCCTTTTCCTAATGGTTTTGATTGGCCTGAAGGCTTAGAAGAAATTAATAATCTTCTTCCAAATGGAAAATTTACTAGATCAGTTATTTATGAAGTTGTCTTCTATGAAGGACTTGATGCAAGTAAATAAATATTAATTTTTAGATTAAAATAAATTTTTAAAATGAAAAATACATTTATAACATTATTAATGTTTGTGTTAATCTCTTATGATGGGATTAGCCAAAAAGTTGAAGGTATCAGTATTATGGATGCAGTTGTTCTTAAAGAAGGGATGGAAGAAAAATATATTGAAGTTGAGGAATTCTGGTCTAAAATTCATGAAGAGTTAATTAAAGAAGGTAAAAAAGTAGACTGGTCAATTTGGAAAAGATTACCTGGTGAACCTGTCTCCATCGATAGCAAACCAGCAGATTTTTTTATTTTTAATAATTTTGAATCGATTGAACAAATGCAAGCTAATAATGATATAGACTATGTTGCAATTGCTCAAAAAGTTCATGGAATTTCAAAGAAGAAAGCAACAAAAATGATTGATTCATCATCTGATCCTAGAGAAGCAACAAGGTCATATACCTTATCTATTCTATCAAGAGCAATGGCTCAAGATTTAAAAATAGAAAAAGGAACCATTGCTTCAATTTCTTTAATGCAAGAAAAAAATGATGATTATGAATCATTTGAAATGGAGGTTTTTAAAAATCAATTTCAAAAAAGAATTGATGCAGGAGCACAAAATTTTTGGGGTTTTACAAGAGTAGAAAATAGATCAGAAAATGCCTACAATCAATTTTCCCATATTTGTTTTAATATTAATGGGGAAAAAGAATACAATGGTAAAGATGATTTTAAAACTCAAAAGCTTGTAGAGTTAGGTATGAAATCAAGAGATATGATTCCTAACCCAGGTTCCATGGAATGTGTATTTATTAAACAATAATTTTTTATTATAATAAATTTAAAATCAAATGAAACATATATGTATAACACTAATAATATTATTTAGTTCTTTCGTATTAAAAGCTCAAGAAGTATTTTTCCTTCATGCAGTTAAAGTTCATGAAGATAGAGTTGAAAGTTTTGAGGAAATACAAAAGAATTATGCAAGAGAACTTGCCCAAGATGCAAAAAAAGAAGGTATCTTAAAAGATTGGGTTTTATTGAAGCCAGTAGAATTTATGGGTGAATCTACCGAACAAGAATACAACTACGTATGGGTTCACATATTTAAAGATGTTAAACAAATGGTTAATAGAACAACATGGTGGGATAAGTCAAAAGAAAAGTTCGGCATTGAACCATCTGTTTTATTTAGAGAAGATCTTGAAAAAAGTGGATATTGGTATTGGAAAACTGAAAAGCAAATTGAAACAGGGAATATGGGAAAATATATCATATTTAACTGGGCTACTCCATCTGATCTAAATCAAGCAATTTCACTTGCTGATGATATTTCTGAGACATTTAAAGACAGAATGAAAAGTGTTGGTATGACAGAATGGGGTGTTGCAACTAAAATTATGCCACAAGGATTAGATAATTCTACAATATTCTTTTGGGATGCCTATGAAACATTTGAGGGGGCGGTTAAACATCTAATGAATGACGCCGTTCTTAAAGATGTTGATGGCGAAATGTTTCAAAATTTTTTCAAACTTATGCCAAATGGTTGGGATAATAGAATGATTTTTGAACCCGTCACATCTACTAACTAGAAAAATAAAAAAAACCATCCCAATCGGATGGTTTTTTTTATAATTAATTAATTTTTTTAACTATTTTTTCAAACTGCATACCTCTAGAAGCCTTGAATAGAATCGTGCAATTTTCAAAATTTAATTCTTTTAAAACTTGAAAGAGCTCTTTTTTATTTTTAAAATATTTAGCTGAAGGATAATTTTCAAGAGCATGTATCATTTCATCTCCAATTAAATAAACTTCTTCAAAATTAAAATCATTTAAAATATTACCGATTTTAGCATGTTCATTTTTACTTTTTTTACCTAACTCAAACATATCCCCTAAAAAAACTATTCTTTTTCCTTTTATGTTAGAAAAATTAGTAAGAGCCTTAATTACAGAGGTTGGATTAGCATTATATGCATCCAAAATAATGGTACAATTTTTTTTTTCTATTACCTGAGATCGGTTTTGAGATGGTTCATAACTACATATTGCCTCTGCAGCTAATTTTAAATCAATACCATAATATTTACCAATTGAGAGAGCAAATACAATATTTTCAAAATTATAATCACCAATAATTTTAGTTTCAAAAATTTCATTTTCTTTTAAAAAAAATGAAATAAATGGATCTGCTTTTAAATATTCACAATTTAAGAATGATGCCTCACCAAATAATAAATATGGCTTTTCGAATCTTTTAGAAAAATTAGAAATTACATTATCATTGTTATTAATAAATGCAATACCATCATTTTTAATTAAATAATCAAAAAGCTCAGACTTTCCCCTTATAACAGACTCAAAACTACCAAAGCCTTCTAAATGAACTGGAGCAATATTTGTAATTAAGCCTAAATTTGGTTGAGAAATTTCACACAAAAAAGCTATTTCCCCAAGTCCACTTGCCCCCATTTCAATTACTGCAATTTCATGCGAATCATTTAACTCAAGAATACTTAATGGAACTCCTATGTGATTATTAAAATTTCCTATAGTTGAAAATACATTAAATTTTGTTTTTAGCACTAATGAGATTAACTCTTTAGTTGTAGTTTTACCATTACTTCCGGTCACGCCTACTACTGGTATTTGAAGTTTACTTCTATGTAGTTTGGCTAGATTTTGTAAACATAATAAAGTGTTTTCAACATATATACATCTATCTTTTGTTTTAAATTTTTTATTACTTGTTACAGCAAAACTAGCACCATTTGATAAGGATTCATCTATAAAATTATTTCCATCGAAATTCTCACCTAATATCCCAAAAAATAAGTTTCCTTTTTTTACACTTCTAGAATCAATAGAAACACCAGTAGATCCATTATATTTTTCATAAATATCATTTAAAATTAAATTCATTTATTACTTTTTTGCAGGAAAAATTTTATAATCAACATCTATTAAACCTTTACTAATTCTCAACAATTTGTTTTTTATTAATTTTTTTTTGAATGAAGTTAAATAATCCGTAAATAATATACCTTCAATATGATCATATTCATGTTGAATAATTCTAGCTTTCATGCCATCAAAAACTTCTTTATGGTGATTCCAACTTTCATCAAAATATTCAATTTCAAGTTTTGGCTTTCTCTTAATTCTCTCTTTTATTAATGGAATACTTAGACAACCTTCTTCAAATTCCCAAAGCTCACCATCTTCATTCAAAATTTTAGGATTCACAAAAACTTTTTTAAAATCTGACATATTTGGATCATTTAAAGTTGTCCCATCTACTACAAAAACTCTAAAGGGTTTTCCAATCTGTGGTGCAGCTAACCCAATTCCATCAGCTAATTCCATAGTTTCAAACATGTCTTCAGAAAGTTTATTAATATCAATCTCATCTTTTTTAACAACCAAAGCTTTCTTTTTTAATATCGAATTACCATACATGTATATTGGGTATATCATATTTTACTATTTGCTAAATAAGATTGTAAAATTAAAGAAGCACTAATTCTATCAACATTACTTTTTTCTTTCCTGTATTTTTTATTTTTTCCAGCATCCAATATCGCTTTAGAAGCAATTTTGGAAGTATATCTTTCATCAATAAGTTTTACAGGTATTAAAGGAAATTTTTTCTTTAATAATTGAATAAATTTTTTTACTATTCTAGTTGCATCCGTTGATTTACTTTTTAAGTTAAGAGGAAATCCAACTACAAATAAATCAATTTTATTATTTTCAATATAATTTTTAACAAAACCTAATACTTTATTTGATTCACATGTTTTATATGGAGAAGCAATGATTTTTAAAGGATCAGTTATAGCTATACCTGTTCTTTTAGAACCATAATCAAAAGACATTATTCTTCCCATCAGTTATGAAAAGCAATATTTTCAAGGATTTTAGAGGCTTTTTTTTCTAATTCAAAAGCTTTAGGAAAGAGGATATTATTTTCTATATAGGAATGAACTGTTAATTCTTCATCAAATTCTTTTAATTCTTGAAAGATTACTTTTAAATGTAAATCTTTAATGTTTTTATAAGAATAATTTCTAGTAATTCCTCTTATTCCAGCCATTTCAGAATCTTCATTTATATGATCATCTAGAATTTTTTTTATTGAATGTTTTTTCATCATAACAAGTAGGGATGAGGGATTTATACGACCTTGGCTAGCATTAAATAACTCATAAATATAATTAAAGAAATCATTTTCTTCTTCATAAATATGCTCAACAAAATCTTCAAAAAAGATTGGGAAAATAAATTTTAAATCTTTGGAAAAATTAGTTTCATATTTATTCTCATTTAAATTATTAATTAGATTTTGAAGGTATGGTAGTTTATTTTTTATAAAGTAATTATGATTGTCTTTCAAAAACTCAATAACTAAATTAACGGGTGATGATTTGAGATATTCATTTGCAAGTAAATTAGATTCATGTAATGAATTCCTATATCCTAATACTTTACCAGAAGATATACCCTTACTATCACATAAATCAATTAAATTTTCGTCATAATGTTTATAAAAATCTATACCAAAGGAATTTAAAACCTTTGCATACTGATAATCATCATGAATTAGATCAGAAATTTTTTTTTCATTGAGATACTTGGAATTCAGCAACATGAAAATAAATCTATTAATTATATTTTTAAATTGTAAGGTTATTTAGAAAAATTCTTAAATAAATTATTATAGAAAAAACAATAAGCTTTTAACCATTCATTGAAACCAAAAATTCTTCATTGTTTTTAGTCCCTTTAATTTTTGATAATAAAAATTCCATAGCCTCTATAGAATTCATATCAGCAAGATATTTACGTAAAACCCATAACCTAGATAACTCATCTTTGCTCATAAGTAAATCCTCTCTTCTCGTTCCTGAAGCAGTAACATCAATTGCTGGGTAAAGCCTTCTATTGGACAGCTTTCTATCTAACTGAAGTTCCATGTTACCAGTACCTTTAAATTCTTCAAATATAACTTCGTCCATTTTTGATCCAGTCTCAATCAATGCAGTAGTTATAATTGTAAGAGAACCTCCATTTTCTACATTTCTTGCTGCACCAAAAAACCTTTTTGGTTTGTGCAATGCATTAGCATCAACACCTCCAGATAAAATCTTTCCAGATGATGGAATAACGGTATTATGAGCTCTAGCTAATCTAGTTAAAGAATCTAAAAGAATCACAACATCATGACCACATTCAACCATTCTCTTAGCTTTCTCTAAAACAATATTAGCAACTTTTACATGCCTTTCTGCTTGTTCATCAAACGTGGATGAAATAACCTCTGCTTTAACACTTCTAGCCATATCAGTAACTTCTTCTGGCCTTTCATCAATAAGTAAAATCATTAAATAAACTTCAGGATGACTATCCGCTATAGCGTTAGCAATTTCTTTTAGAAGCACGGTTTTACCTGTTTTAGGTTGGGAAACAATCATACCTCTTTGACCTTTTCCTATTGGAGAAAAAAGATCCATAATTCTTGTTGAATAATTGTCAGACTTAGTACTTAAATTAAGTTTTTGATCCGGAAAAAGAGGCGTAAGATATCTAAAAGGAACTCTATCCCTTACTTCTTGAGGTTTTCTTCCATTAATTTCAGAAACTTCAATTAAAGCAAAATATTTTTCATTTTCTTTAGGTGGTCTTATTTTACCCTTAACAGTATCTCCTGTTTTTAAGCCGAATAGTTTAACTTGGGAAGGGGAAACATAAATATCATCTGGACTAGCTAAATAATTATAATCACTGCTTCTTAGGAAACCATAACCATCTTGCATCATTTCTAGAACTCCTTCACTTTCTATTACACCTTCAAATTCTTTGAGCTCCGATTCAAATTTAGCTTTCTTCTTAAGATACTCTTCTCTAGGAAGTTTTTTTCTAACATTAGTTTTATCGTTGTCTATTTCTTTTTTGCTATTAACTTTTTTGACAGATGAATCTCTATTTTTCACAGGGGCCTTAGAATTTTTATCATCACTTTTTTTATCATTTTTTGGTTTGGCAACTGCTTGCTCATCTATAATTTTATAAATTAAATCTTTTTTTGAAAGTTTTGTAATACCACTGATTTTTAGATCTTCAGCTATAGTCTTTAGCTCTGATAAAAGCTTATCATTTAATTGCTCAATTGTATACATGGGTAAAATTAATTTAAGTTATTACGATTCTTAATATTTGCTATTAAAGTTTTGATTATATCTTTTCTGGAAATTTCAGAAATCGTTTGAAGTGGCAATATTAGTACAATATTGTAAATATTTCAAATATATCTTCTTTTTTTTATTTATTTGTACTAGAAACAAAATATAGACAAAATTCTAAATTATGTTAGAAATTAAAAAAATCAGAAATAATAAAGTTGAAATCATTCTTAGTTTATCAAAAAGAAATGTTAATAATATAGAACCCATCATTGATAATCTAATTGAAAGCGATGATAAAAGAAAAAAAATTAAAAGCAGATATGATGATTTAAACAGTCAGTACAATCTTTCTTCTAAAGAAATAGGTATAAATATTAAGCAAGGAAATACCGCAAAAATTGAATCTCTGAAGTTAAATAATTCTAAAATTAAAGAGGAAATAAAAAAAGTAAATAAAGATTTAAAATCGATTGAAAAAAAAATTTTTGATGTTTTAATTACTATACCAAATATTCCAAATGAAAATGTTCCTGAAGGAAATAAAGAAGAAAACAACGAAATAGTTTTTCAATCAAAATCATCTAAAACAGAAATTCCATTATTGCCACATTGGGATTTAGTTAAAAAATATAAAATTATTGATTTTGAACTTGGCAATAAAATAACTGGGGCAGGTTTCCCAGTATATATCAATAAAGGAGCAAAACTTCAAAGAGCTTTAATTAATTTCTTTTTGGATGAAGCTGTTAAAAAAGGTTATTTAGAAATACAGCCTCCTATTCTAATTAATGAAAACTCAGGCTTTGGAACCGGACAAATTCCAGATAAAGAAGGACAAATGTATAAGGTTGAAAATGAAAATCTTTTTTTGATACCAACTGCAGAAGTTCCTATTACAAATATCTATCAAAACACAATCTTAGATATAAAAGATACACCAATAAAGAATGTAGCATATACACCATGTTTTAGAAAAGAAGCTGGATCATGGGGATCGCATGTTAGAGGGTTAAATAGATTACATCAATTTGATAAAGTTGAAATAGTTCAAATAGTTAGTCCTGAAAAATCTTATACTGTACTTAATGATATGTGTAATTATGTGGAGAGTCTACTTGAAAATTTAAAATTGCCTTATAGAAAAATTAAATTATGTTCAGGAGATTTAGGATTTACCTCAGCAATGACATACGACTTTGAAGTTTTCTCACCAGGACAAAAAAAATGGCTTGAATGTAGTTCCGTTTCTAATTTTGAAACTTATCAATCCAATAGGGCTAATATAAAAATAAAATTAGAAAATAAAAGTAAAGTTTTAGCACACACACTAAACGGGTCTGCTCTAGCTTTACCAAGAATATTAGCATCAATTATTGAAAACAATCAATCAAAGAATAAAATAAAAGTACCAAAAGTTTTAATCCCTTATACAGGTTTTGATGAAATATAATTTAGTAAAAGTTAGAGAAGGGAAAGTTGAAGACCTGCCAAATGTTTTTAATTTAATTAAAGAGCTTGCAAAATATGAGAATGCCCTAAATAAGATAAAAACAAATGTCAAGACCCTTGAAAAAGACGGGTATGGAGAAAACCCTCAGTTTAAAATTTTCGTTGCAGAATATAATTTTAAAATAATTGGAATGGGCTTAGTCTACTTCAGATATTCAACTTGGAAAGGCAAAAGACTATATTTAGAAGATCTTATTGTAAATAAAAAATTTAGAAGACAAGAAATAGGAAAAAGATTGCTGAAAAGAATAATTAATTATGGCAAAAAATGTTCATGTAGCGGCTTGATGCTCCAAGTCTTAGATTGGAATGAAATTGGAATAAATTTTTATAAAAAATACAATTTTCAATTCGACAATCAGTGGTTAAATTGCTACTTAGATTTTAAAAAATAAATATATTGATTTGAAAAATTCATCTAGTAAAAAACTAAATATTTGTGTAATTGGAGCAGGTTTTGCAGGAATTTCTGCTGCAACAAACTTAGCCAATTATGGTCACAATGTATTTGTTGTTGAAAAAAATTCTGATTTTGGTGGAAGAGCTAGAAAACTAAAAGCTAAAGGATTCACATTTGATATGGGACCATCCTGGTATTGGATGCCTGATGTTTTTGAAAGACACTTTGAAATTAACGGTGAAAAAATAGAAGATTATTTAAAACTCAAAAGATTAAATCCATCATATAAAATATTTTTTTCAGATAAACATATAGTTTCATTACCAGTTGATTTTAATGATATAAAAAAAATTTTTGAAAAATATGAGAAAGGAAGTGGAGAAAATCTTACAAGATTTTTAAAAGACGCGGAAAAAAAATATAAAATTGGAATGAACAAATTTGTACGTAAACCAAGTAAGTCTGTTTTTGAGTTTTTTAATTCAGAGATAATCACTGGTTTATTTAAAATGGATCTTTTCAAATCAATGCATACACATATTAGAAAATTTTTTAAAAATAAATTTTTAATAAAAATTATTGAATTCCCACTTCTGTTTTTAGGGGCAACACCAAAAAATACCCCAGCTCTTTATAGTTTAATGAATTATGCTGATATTAAATTGGGAACATGGTATCCCGATGGAGGTATGCATAAAATTATTGAAGCAATGATTTCTTTAGCTAAAAAAAAAGGAGTTGTTTTCTATTCAAAAAATGAAGTAAAATCCTTCCAGATTAATAACAAAAAGATTGTAAAGGTTGAAACTAACAAAAAATTGTTTGATGTAGATATTGTATTATCAGGAGCGGACTATCATCACACAGAACAAAAGTTATTACCTCCTAAATACAGAAACTATTCCTCCAAATATTGGGATAAAAAGACAATGTCACCATCATCACTATTGTTTTATTTAGGAACCAATAAAAAACTTAAAAATATTGAACATCATTGTTTATTTTTCGATAAAGATTTTGATCAACATGCAAAAGACATTTATGAATTTCCTCAATGGCCAGAGGAACCCCTGTTTTATGGATCATTTTCTTCAAAAAGTGATAATTCAGTAAGTCCTAAGGGCTGTGAAAATATTGTTTTGTTAGTCCCGATAGCCCCTAATTTAAAAGATTCTGAAACTATTCGAGAAAAGTATTACAATATAATTATGGATAGATTAGAAAAATTAACAAAACAAAGTATTAAAAAGCATGTGATATATAAAAAGAGTTATTGTATCAATAATTTTAAAAAAGATTATAACTCTTTTAGAGGAAATGCCTATGGTTTAGCAAACACGCTATTTCAAACAGCAATTTTTAAACCATCAATCAAAAATAAAAAATTAAATAATTTATATTATTGTGGTCAATTAACAGTTCCGGGGCCAGGTGTTCCACCTTCAATCATTTCAGGGGAAGTATCTTCAAAAGAAATAATTAGAGATTTTAATTAGCTATTTCAATAATCTAACTTGTACATGTCTAGCATAACATCATCAAGTCCTTCATTATCAAATGGATCTTCAATTTGTTCTTGAACGTTATAAAGAGATATTAATATAAATGATATAACAACATTCAATCCATATACGACAAAAGGATGGTATGCGCCTTCAACAACAGTACTAAAAATCTCACCAGATGAGTTTAATATTTCCCCACCTCCTGTTTCTATATTATACATTAAAGTAGGGGCATAATAAAATGGAAATACATAAATGAACAATTCACAATAAGCTCTAATGCTCTGAGGGGTTCTATGAAATTTGATGGAAATAGTATTTTCAATTCCCATAAGAACATCTCTCATATATCTATAAACTCTTAAGGATAACCCTCTTCCTAAAGATTCCTTATGCTTTTCAACCATAGTCTTAATATTACCAATATTTTTATTTAAGTCTGTTCTGTCATTTGATTGAGAGCTTAGAAAGTTAATTAAAGAAACTTTAATTTTTTTAATGCTTTCATAGATTTCATCCTTTGTTTTTTCTGGCATATCTCTAGCTTGAGTAAAGGAATAATATATAGTTGCCAAGGCAGCTTTAGTTCTGGATAAATGTTCTAAAGATTTATCTCTTCTTTGAAAAGCACTCCCTAATGTAAATACCAGAGGAAAAACAACAGCTACTGAAATTAAAGTCAAATCTAAATTAAATCTAAAGTCATATTTATATGAAAGCCAGGTTGCAACAAATGACATGATTATTGATATTAGTGTTCTATAATTTAAGGCACTCGTATATTTTGAATGAACTAACATTTGATTACTTTTGTCTAAACTTAATTTTATTTAAATCTAAAAAAACTATGACTAATACTTACAAGAAATTAATAAATCTTTTTAATTTTTTTATCCTTTTCGCTTTTTTATCATATAATCTATTTAGTCAAGAGTCTAGATTATTCGATAAACCCTTTAATATGAAATTGGATTTTAATATGGATTTCAAAGATCTTCAAAAAAACACTAATGATACCAGTTTTATTAAAACCGTAATCAATTATTCTATAGATGGTGGGGAAATGCTTTCTATACCTACAAAGATCAGAGCTAGAGGAAATTTTAGGAGAAAAATTTGCTATTTCAAACCAATGAAAATTAAGATTAAAAAGAAAGATGCAGAAAACACTATTTTTAAAGGAGCTCGTACTCTTAAACTTGTTTTACCTTGTCAAAATGAAAGTGGAAATAATGAATTAGTCTATAAAGAACTAATGTGTTATGAAATGTTTGAAAAACTTTCCAAAATTCATTTAAAAACCCAACCCGTAGATTTAACTATCCATGAAACTAAAGGAAAGAAGATTATTGATCATAATGTTTTTGGATTTTTGATTGAAGATGATGATAAATTAGCAGATAGACATAATGCAAAAAAGTATCCCAGCAATAGAAGAGTTAGTCCATTATCAATTTCAGATTCTTCTGCTGTAAATTTTGCTATTTTTGAATATATGATAGGTAATACAGATTGGTCTATGGTCTATCAACATAATGTTGAAATGTTATATCTTAATTCTGCTGCCTTTTCGATACCATATGACTTTGATCATAGTGGTATAGTAAATGCATACTATGCAAAACCAAATCCTATGCTAAATATTAGAAGTGTAAGAGACAGAATTTATAGGGGTATGTGTAGAAAAGATCCTTTAATTTTTGAAAAAATGAGACAATATTATGTCACAAAAATTGATGACCTTAGCTCAGTTTTAGAAAAATATAAAGGAAAAATTTCTGATAAAGAATATTCAAGAATTAATGAATATCTTGGAGAATTCTTTGAAATGGTAAATTCCAAAGAACTATTTGATAAAAATATTTCATCTAAATGTAGATAAAGTATTTTTATCAAATAAATTAAATAAGATTAACACTGGAATCTCAAATTAATTTATTTAATAGTAATTCTTTCGACTGTAGTAAAGTCACTACAAGAAACTATAGTACTTCTTTCACATTGGGTATTAAAACTCTCAATAAAAAGTTTCATAAACCTATTTATGCAATTTATGGCTTTGTAAGATTTGCAGATGAAATAGTTGATAGTTTTTATAATCACAATCAAAAAAACCTTTTGCAAGAATTTAAAAAAGAAACATACAAATCTATCGAAAGAAAAATAAGTTTAAATCCGATTCTGAATTCATTTCAAATATGCGTTAACAAATATAAAATTCCTATGGACTTAATAGATTCCTTTTTATATAGTATGGAAATGGATTTAAATAAAAAGAAATATAATAAGATCAATTACGAAAAGTATATTTACGGATCTGCTGAAGTTGTTGGATTGATGTGTTTAAAAATATTTTGTAAAAAAGAATCGGAATATAACTCTTTAAAAAAATATGCTAAAAGTTTAGGTTCTGCATTTCAAAAAATTAATTTTTTAAGAGATTTAAAAAGTGATTATAATGACAGAGGAAGATTATATTTTCCAAATATGAATTACTTAACATTAAATAATAAAGAAAAAAAAACTATAGAAAAAAATATTTTAAAAGATTTTAGTAGTGGATTAATTGGAATTAAAAAATTACCAATAGATGCAAAATTTGGGGTTTATTTAACTTATAGTTATTATTTAAAGCTTTTCAATAAAATATCTAATTTAGATGTTAAGATAATTAAACAAAAAAGAATACGAATTTCTAATTTTTATAAATTTATAGTTTTTATTAAGTCATTTATATTTATAAAATTGAATTTGATTTAAATGAGTTTATATTTTATTTTACTGATCTTCACAATTTCTTTTCCGCTTGCAGCTTCGTGGGATTCTAGATTCAAATATTTTTCTAAAATAAAAGCATTGATTCCTGCATTTACGCTAACTGCTATTTTTTTTATTCCATGGGATATTTTTTTTACAAAAAATAAAATATGGGGATTCAATAAAATACATATTTCAAATATTAATTTTTTTGATATGCCAATTGAAGAATGGCTTTTTTTCTTCGTCATCCCTTATTCTTGTTTATTTATTTACGAAAGTGTTAAATACTTTTTTGATTTAAAAAAAATTAATGATTTTTCAAGAAAACTTTTTTTAATTATTGCAATCTTGTTATTAGTCGTTGCTGCAATGAATCCCAATAAGAGTTATACGTTTTGGAATTTTCTATTCTGCGGTACTTTTATAATTATAGTTGTTCCTCTACTAAAATTTAAAAATTACGGTAATTTTTTAATTAGCTATTTGTTTACTCTTGTACCATTTTTTATTGTAAATGGCATCCTAACTGATGGTGATTTTGATTTTTTATTCGAAACTAATCCAGTTGTATGGTATAATAATTCTGAAAACTTATCAATAAGAATTATAACTATTCCAATTGAAGATTTTTTCTATTGGTTATTATTGTTTTTTATGAATGTGAGTTTTTATGAGAAATTTCTTAACAAATTAAAATTAAATTCGTAATCAATTAACTTTACAATCTATTATGAAAAATCTAAAAGTAAAAATAGATAACAATTCAGGGTTTTGTTTTGGGGTAGAATTTGCTATTGAGATGGCTGAAGATATTTTAAAAACAGATAAAGAATTATATTGTTTGGGTGATATTGTTCATAATGATATGGAGGTAAAGAGATTAGAGGAAATGGGATTAGTAATAATTAATAATGATGATTTAAAAGGTATCAACAACTCAAAAGTCTTAATTAGAGCTCATGGTGAACCTCCTTCTACTTATGAATTAGCAGTAAAAAATAATCTAACATTAATTGATGCATCATGCCCTGTTGTCCTTAAACTTCAAAATAGAATTAAAAAATCCTATGACAAAAAAGAAGCTATATACATTTATGGAAAACATGGACATCCTGAGGTAAAAGGACTTAGGGGTCAAACTAAAGAGGATGCTGTCATTTTTCAAGATATATCTGAATTAGATTTCAATAAGATGCCAAAAGAAATAACTCTATATACACAGACTACTAAAAGTAAAGATAAATACTATGAAATTGTTAAAATTTTAAAAAAAGAAGGTATTGAAGTTAATGCTCATGATACTCTTTGTAGGCAAGTAAGTAATAGAGATACACAATTGAAAGACTTTTCCCTTGGGTTTGATAAAATTGTTTTTGTATCTGGCACAAAATCTTCAAATGGAAATGTTCTATATAATGTTTGTAAATCAAACAATAAAAACTCTCATTTTGTTTCTAGTGCAAAAGAAATTAAAAATGAATGGTTTAATAAAAATGAATCTGTTGGAATTTGTGGAGCAACATCTACCCCTATGTGGTTAATGGAAGATATTAAAAGTAAAATTTCAACATTATAATTTATAGTTGTGAGTATAGTTTTAAAAATATTAATTGTAATTGGAACTTTTATTTTTATGGAAGGCGTTGCATGGTTTACTCATAAATATATAATGCACGGTTTTCTTTGGAATTTGCATAAATCACATCATAAGGTTCACAAACATTTTTTTGAAATGAATGATCTTTTTGCTGTAATGTTTTCTATTCCATCTATTTTACTTATTTATTTTGGATATTCTTATGAATCTTACAGTATTTTAAAATACTTTGGGATTGGTATTTTTTTGTATGGAGTAGCATATATAATTTTTCATGATGTAATAGTTCACAGAAGAATCAAAATCAATTTTAAAAGTAACAATGAGTATATGCGAAGAATTATGAATGCACATTATGTACATCATAAAGTCCACTCAAAAGATGGTGCAAAAGCATTTGGTTTCTTATTTGCCCCAAAAAAGTATGATATAAAAAAAGATTAATCTATTAATTTTGGTGGTCCAGGTGGTATTCTAGGTTTATATATTCTATCACCTTTCCTTTCTAAATATTCCTTTTTAACATCATCAATCATATTAGGATTCTTATAAAAGTCCAACATCGTCATTGCTAATGCTTTTGAAGCAAAAATTAAGCCTTTATGTCCAATAGACATTCCTGTGCATGCAACTACAGCCCAAGAATGCCATGGGCCACCTTTAGCTGCCGCCGTCACTCCAAGTCTAACTACTGGAACAACTTGACTAACATCTCCAACATCAGTAGAGCCTCCTTGAGCAGGGAGAGTTGGTTTGATTGGCTTTATTTTTCCATCAATACCTAATAGCTCTTTACCTGTTTCTTGTAAAATAGCATTGGCATAATTTATTTCATACTCAGAGTATTCAATATCACCAAGCAATTCTAAATTTTTTTGCATTATTGCAGCCCCAGCTCTGTTTGGAATGATTTCATATATTCCAGAAATAAGGTTTAATTCATATTTTACTCCAGCCATCATAGACGCTGCTTCAGCAATTTTCTTAGCTCTTTCATACAGAATATCTACATTCTCATTATCATTTTCCCTAAGCCTTGTCCATATTTGAGCATACTCTGGGACAACATTAACTACATCTCCTGCTTTTTCAATATCATAGTGTATTCTAGCAGTCGGTTTAATATGCTCTCTATAATAATTTAATCCGGTAGTATATAATTCCATTGCATCTACGGCACTATTTCCGTTCCATGGATCTCCAGAAGCATGAGCTGCATTTCCAAAAAATTTAAGTCTAAAATCTACAAGAGCCTTACTGCTTTGAGTAGCAGCAGCAATTTCACTCCCTGGATGCCAATCCATACATAAATCAAGCTTATCAAATAATCCCTCTCTAACCATCCAAACTTTAGCAAAAATAGTTTCTTCAGCCGGAGTTCCATAAAAAATAACTGTACCAGATATTTCACCACTTTCTATTAACTCTTTAATTGCTATTGCAGCACCTAGACTTGCAGTGCCAAATAAATTATGGCCACAACCATGGCCGGCACCTCCTTTAACAAGGGGTTCTTTAATTGGTTGTTTCTTTTGAGAAATTCCTGCATTTGCATCAAACTCCCCCATAATTCCTATAATTGGTCTTCCTGAACCATATGATGCTGTAAAAGCAGTAGGAATTCCAGCAACTCCTTTTTCAACTTTAAATCCATTTTCTTCAGCATAATCAGAAAGGTATTTCGAAGATTTAAATTCTCGAAGAGAAAGTTCTGCTGCCTCCCAAATGTTATCACTAATTTCAATTAATTTTTCTTTTTTTTCTTCTATCGATTTAACAATGACATTCTTGATTTTTGGAATTTTTTTTTGAGATAAAACAGGTGAAACAAAAACCAATAATAATAATGCTATTTTAATAAAGAATGTAAAAGAGTTAATCATGATATGTTTTTTTGGGTTAAACTTAATTTTGTTAATCTAATAACTATAAATTAAAAAGAAAATTTTTTTAAAACTTATTCCTCATAGAATAAGAATAAACATAAGAATCGAAATAATTATTTATTAATTTTACCCACTGATTTAATCAGATGAAAACAAAAGAAGACAAAATAAATATCGTAACATTAGGTTGTGCAAAAAATATAGTTGATTCTCAGATGATACTGACTCAACTAAAAGGAAATAATTTTGATGCTTATCATGAAAATAATGATAATGATTCTAATATTATCATTATCAACACATGTGGATTTATTGAAAATGCAAAACAAGAATCTATTGATACAATCCTAAAATTTGCTCAAGAAAAAAAAAGAGGTAACATAAAAAAACTTTATGTAACTGGTTGCCTATCTGAAAGATATAAAGAGAATTTAGAAAAGGAAATTCCAGAAGTTGATGAATATTTTGGAACTAATGATTTATCAAAATTACTTAGAAATTTAAAAGCAAAATATAGAAAAGATCTTATAAGCAAAAGAGTTTTATCAAAGAACAAACATTATGCATATCTTAAAATATCCGAAGGATGCGATAGACCATGTTCTTTTTGTGCTATTCCACTTATGAGAGGAAAACATATTTCAAAGCCTATCGAATTATTAGTAGAAGAGGCGAAAAACTTATCAAATAAAGGGGTGAAGGAACTTATGATAATTGCTCAAGATTCTACTTATTACGGTATTGACTTATATAAAAAAAGAATGCTCGGAAAATTATTACAAAATCTGTCTGAGATAGAAGCAATAAAATGGATTAGATTACATTATGCATTTCCAACTGGATTTCCAATGGATATTTTAGAGGTTATGAAAGAAAATAAAAAAATATGTAACTACTTAGATATTCCACTACAGCATGGCTCATCTAAAATATTAAAGATCATGAGAAGAGGTACCAGTAGAGAAAAATCTGAAGAACTAATTCATAGAATTAGAGAAATTATTCCTAACATTTCAATTAGAACTACTCTAATTGCAGGACATCCAGGAGAAACTGAAAGAGACTTTCAAGAAATGTATAATTTTGTTGAAAAAATGAAATTCAATAGATTAGGAATTTTTACTTATTCTCATGAAGAAGGGACTCACTCATTTTCAATGAAAGATGATGTGCCAGAATTAATAAAAAAAGAAAGAGCTGATTCAATAATGAAACTTCAACAAAAAATATCATACAATTTGAATCAAAACTTTCTTGATAAAAAACTTAAAGTAATCATTGACCGTAAAGAAGAAAATACTTTCTTTGGAAGGACTGAGTTTGATTCTCCAGAGGTAGACAACGAAATAATTATTAAGGAAAATACAAAAGATTTAAAAATTGGAAATTTTTATAACGTTATTGTTAAAAAAGCATTGAATTACGATCTACATTGTGAATTAATATGATTGAATTTGAAAAAATACCATTTGAAGAAACCAGAAGTTTTTCAAAAAATTTCATAAAATATGTCAATTCTAAAAAGATTAACTTAAAAAACATATACTTAAAAACAAATGAAATTTCGTTTGACGATAAAAAAAGAAAACTACTACAAAATTCTTTAATTAAACAGTATGAAAAAATTGATTGTTCTAATGAAGTTATAGCAAATATTAATCAATTAAATAATGAAAACACATTCACTGTAACAACTGGACACCAACTCAATATATTTACGGGCCCATTATATGTTATATATAAAATTATTTCTACTATAAACCTTGCTTCGAAACTTAAAAAAAAATATCCTAATAAAAACTTTGTTCCTATATATTGGATGGCATCAGAAGATCATGATTATGAGGAAATTAAATCATTTTATCTTTATGGTAAACATTATATATGGGACAATAAAACCTCCGGAGCAGTTGGAGATATAGACCCTAAAAGAATTAAAAGTCTATTAAAAAAAATACCTGAAAAAATACCATTATTTGAAAAAGCATATTTAAAAAATTCTAAACTATCAAATTCTGTATTATACTACATGAATGAACTTTTCGGTAAATATGGACTTATTGTTCTCGAACCTAATAAGAAAAGTTATAAAAACTTATTTTTAAAAATAATTCAAGATGATATTGTTAATAATTCTATTAAGAACCTAAAATCTAAAACTTCAAATAAAAAGGGTGTGCATATTAGAAATATTAATTTTTTTTATTTGAAAAAAAATTTAAGAGAAAGAATAATTAAAGAAAAAAATAAATATAAAATAAATAATACTCCAATATCATTTTCTGAAAAAGAAATAATAAAAGAGATAAACTCAAATTCAGAATCCTTTAGTCCAAATGTAATAATGAGATGCCTTTATCAGCAAACTATTATTCCAAACATAGCATATATTGGTGGCCCTTCTGAGCTTGAATATTGGTTGGGTTTTGAGGAGTTTTTTAAATTTTATAAAGTTCCATTCCCAATTATTTTACCAAGAAATTTTGTTACAATTGTTAATAATAAAATTAAGTCCAAACTTAATAAGTTGAATATCAAGCTTTCAGATATATTTAAAAATAAAAAAGAATTAGAAAAAATAATTTTAGAAAATCAATCTAAAAATAAATTTAATTTAATTGATGAAAAACTAAATATTGAAAAGGAAATAAAAAAAATAATAGATAAATCAGAAATAATAGATAAATCATTAAATAGTAAAATATTAGCATTAAAAAAGAAAACTATTAAAGAAATAGATGCCTTAGAAAAGAGACTGATTAGAGAAGAAAAGAAAAAATATCAAAAAAGTTTTGATGAGCTAAATAAGATACTTTCTAAAGTATTTCCAGATAATATTCTTCAAGAAAGAAAAGAAAACTTTTTAAATTATTATTTATCAGATAAAAATTTCATCGAAACACTTATTAAAACTCTTGATCCTTTAAAATTTTATTTTAATATCATATCAAAATGAAAAAGTATGACGTATGTATTATTGGTGCTGGTCCAATTGGTTTAAACTGCGCAATAGAAGCAATTAAATCTAATTTAACTTATCTAATAATTGATAAGGGATGCTTGATTAATTCATTATATAATTATCCTAATAACATGACATTCTTCTCCACTTCTGATAAGTTAGAAATTGGAAATGTTCCATTTATTTCCCATAACTCTAAACCTACAAAATCAGAAGCTATGGAATATTATAGAAGAGTTTCATCATCATGGAAATTAAAACTTAACCTATATGAAGAAGTCATTGATATTAAAAACGATGGAAATTTTAAGATTATAACTTCAAAAAGAGATTACTCAGCAAAAAATGTGATAATCGCAACTGGATTTTATGACTTACCGTATAAACTTAACATACCTGGTGAGGATTTAAAAAAAGTAAAACATTATTATGATGATCCCCATCCATACTTTGGCATGAAAATAGCTATTGTTGGAGCTGGCAATTCTGCTGTTGATGTTGCATTAGAAACTTTTAGAAAAGGATGTAAAGAGGTATCTATGGTTATAAGAGAACCAAAACTAAATAGTAATATAAAATATTGGGTAAAACCAGACATTGAAAATAGAATTAAAGAAAAAAGTATAAAAGCTTATTTTAATTCTAGAATAACTAAAATAACAGATAAAAAAATAGAATTAAATATTAAAAATAAAAAAATTGTATTAGAAAATGATTTTGTTCTTGCAATGACAGGTTATCAACCGAATTT
>TARA_B100001778_G_scaffold77482_1_pt1 | contig 20275 bp, 33 predicted proteins | sample TARA_B100001778 | Tara Oceans TARA_B100001778 (sample SAMEA2623826) | marine metagenome | biome: marine biome (ENVO:00000447); feature: deep chlorophyll maximum layer (ENVO:xxxxxxxx); material: "saline water (ENVO:00002010), including plankton (ENVO:xxxxxxxx)" | depth 40 m
TACCAGTCTCCGTTAGAATCAGCATAAACATCTTCATTCCAATGCTCTGTTTCGCCTAGAACTCCAACGTGACGCATAATACCATCATAGATCTCCATGCCTGATCTTGACATTCTATTACAAGTGTAATCCCAACCTAATTCAGTCAGGTTGTCAAGTATAAAATTGAGTGATACTTTTCTCATTGTGGTTGAATTAATTGAATTGATTAGGGATAGTCAAGAGGTGCTTCACTCAACTTTGACCTTAGAGGTGTGAGTACTAACTTATCCCATATATTCATTATAGTCGAGTGAATGTCGATTACTATAATGTGTGTGACACTATTTTAACCGTCTGGGGTCTTGTCTCAACATATCATCTTCATAGGTAGTATTGAGATCGAATTTCTGTAATAACTGCACTCTTCTATAATCTACCATGATCTTATCGTCAGTATATTCATCTACTATTTTAATTTGTTTAACGTCATCAAATCTTGCTAAAACATATCCCCATACCCGATTGTATGATACAATGTCTCCTATTGAAATTTCCTCAAATGTTTTGTATGTCATTTAATAGTCCTCCTTTAAGAAACCGTACTTATCATAGATTGCTGAGTAGTCTCTGCCTAGTTTAGTGGCATGTAAATACTGCTCAAATGTTGGTATGGTGCGGTCATCTTCATCACACCTCTGTAACCAGATTGCTTTATACTCTGAGAATGTTGCTACAAATGTTTTCATGATTAAACCTCGAATACAAATGAATCAATAAAACTAGGTGTTATTGTATTATAGTCCTCGTTAGTTAATCCTGATCTTACATCATCAATAGTATAGAATAGATCAATAGATTGTACTTTGTTACCATACTGTGTTTTTAGTACTGGTTTGATATTAGTTCTATCCTTCGCTGACTTGACGTCATCAAATCCTACAACTTCTCCCTTCTTATTGAATCTAGGTGCTGTTCTAGGTAGTAATGAAACAAATAATATCTTTTCGATTGTTTCATTTACGATAGGTGCATAGAATAGTCTTGATGCTTCGCCTATGGTAGTATTTGCATAGTTCTTGATATTCTTGTTGACATTGCTGTTGATTGCCTTAGCAAGAATTGCATACTTGATATAACCATTGTCATCAAGTCCTACAATATCAATATCGAATGTACCGCCAAATGCGTCTTTTTGTAGTTTATACTCTTGTCTCCAATGTAATGATTTTAGTTCTGGATATGTTTCTAGGAACTGAGTTAGTAGTGCATCATGCAACTGGTCAGTTCTCTTAGATGATCTTACGTTTTGGAAACTTGTTTCTAAGAAGTTGAAAATCATGTTATCTGTGGTTGATATATCCATTATAATCATACGTCTAGCACTTGTGTCAAACTATGTGACACTTACATAGGTGTCACAGCAAGATTGAAACTGAGCGTTAATCTGTTATTATCAAATTTCTGAGTCTTTACTCCATGTCGTACAAACGAGGGAAATAACAACAAATCGCCTTCCGTTATATCAGGTGTTAATATCTGATCTTGCTCGAATATATGTGTGTAACCTAGTACTGTATGCTCTAAGTTTAAATTCTCAAAATAAAAGTTAGCATCTTCTCCCTTCTTATACTGTATGAATATTACTCCACTAAAATTAATAAAGTCAGGGAAATTTACATGATGGTGTGGTTCTTGTGTGTGTCCACTATTATATAAGTTTAACCATGAGTTTATTAAATCTATGTTGCAATGTGTGGGGAAATATTGATACAAATAGGGTGCGAGAACCTTGCCTAGTTCATCAGCATCTACTACATCTTGCTCTTCAAAATATGTTGTATAAACACTACAATTCCATTTACCCTGAGCATCTTTGAGTAAATGTTTAGCACTATCTAATAATGAACCAAATAACTCTTTATGGTTATGTATCTTGCAATGGTAGTATTGTATGGGAAATAATGTATGTTTCATTAACCGTATAAGTGCATATTATGGTGTTTACGAGTAGGTTTATACTTAACCTTCTTGACTCTAACAACTTTGAGTATCCTTAGTAATGTATCTGATTTCAAAATCCCTTACCGCCTGATCTCTTAGGTTTAATGTCCAGTACTTCTACATTCTCTATTAAGTTAGATTTATGCCAATAGTTCTCTATAACATCATTATAATCGTATGTAATGAGCGAACTACCGTCTTTACAATTAATCTTATACTTGTTTCTATCGTATTGTTTATCACTTGTTTTAGTGAAGTAACCGTTAGATTCTGGTGTTATCATTTACAATACTCCTGATCTACTTTGCATAATTCCTCGTATAATCTATTGTTTCTTTCACTCCTATCAATTTTAAATGATGTTCTAATGAGTGATAAAAATACAAGTCCGATTAAGATGTATAAAAAATAGGGTTTCATTCAAATCCTCCAATTTCTTCCTGTAACCTATCTAGTTCTGCTGAACATTCGCCACACCGCCAACCTTCTACCTCGTCTCCGTAGTAAGCATAACGATTAACAAATCTTCCCGAACCCATGTGACAAGGTTTTCCACAATCTACGCAAATTTCTGATTCAAATAGATTCATAGGTTGAATAACAACTTCCATAATACTCTAATAATAATGTTAAGTCAAATTTTGTGTTAGTTTCTGAATAGTTCCAATAACTACGTCATTGAATACATTTTCATCATTTGGTTCAGCACCTAATAGCATGAAACCATATTCACATAAGTCCTCTATATTTGAGAGTGATTGATCTCCACCTCGCATGATGTACTTATCGAATGTTTCAATTTTGATCTGATTACTATTCATGATTGTCCTCTTCTACTGTAAATCTAACGTATGTTAATCCTTCTGTTTGTTGTACAAATGAAGCATCAAGATTATTCTCTATTACAAAATCAGTAATGAGTTGTTCAAGTTTTGATCTATTCATCATTGTCCTCTGAATTAATTTCATCATACACTCTTACTGAGAGTTGTTCATTGTCTGTTGTGACAATACCTTTTCTGTCCATTGCTTTACCCACAATTTCCCAAATTTGATGTACTTCTGCATCATCTAAGAATGAAGTCATGTTATAATAAACTTCAACTTTACCATCATAAGTACACTCTCCATAGGGATTTTCCTCTGGGTATTCCCATAATCTAGTCATTTAACTAAACTCCCTAATATAAAGTTCATAGTTAATCATGTCATCTAGATCTACGTCAATATCCTCTTTAAGAATATTGCGTAGTTTAGTAGTAGATGCTCTACGGATTTCATCATGTGTTAATTCAATCATAGTGCTAAATCCTTTAAATCTTGAACTGTAATTCCCTTTTGTGGGTTGTAGTCTATGGTCATGCCCATAACACCAGTTAATATATCTCTTACACGCTCTCTATCAAGTGAGTCTCCGTCTCCCCATGTGATGTTACCTCTTGATGAGATAATTGCTTTGAAGTATATAGAAGTTGCTTTGTGGATTAATAACTTTGTTAGTCCTTCTATTGGATAGAGTGAATCATCATCACTACCATAGAATGACCATACATAATCAACAAAATCATCAAGTTGTCTTTTGTTTGTAATTGTGTCCATTGCTTTGTGGTTGAAGTATATAATCATTATAAAGGTATAATTCTACGATTTAAACAAGTAGTGTGCCAGTAATATAACTGTCACGCTAGAACCCTATCATAGTTTTTCATTAAGTCATAATCGTTATTCGGGTCTTTATCTGCTTTCCAACAGGCATCAAAGACTTTGGTATAAACTAGATTTATTAAGATCTCTCGTCTATCTGGATTAACATTGCCAGTAGTATTGAGTCTAGACTCTACCATAATCTCACTCTCCCCTTCTAATAGGATATTGAGTGCTGTGATTTCCATGTCATCTAGTGTGATTGTATGCTTCATGCTTCGCACCCCTGTTTGTAAATTTGATACTGTTGTTCTTCAAGTGATTGCATTGCTTCCTCTACCTCTGGAAATTCTAGATCATTACCTGATTCAGATATGTCTGTTAGTTTCCATTCTAGGTAGTACATAATATCATTGAGTTGTTCCCATGATAGTTTGATGTCAACTTTCTTACCTTGAAGTTTATGAAAGTCTCTTATATCTGGATACATCATTTTGATGCACCTGTATTGTAGAAACCTCTATTCAATAATTGTTCTGCTAATTCTTTTTGTTCTGGTGTCATGTAGATATGATAGTTCTTGAAAGCATCATACATGAGTTCAAATTCTTTTCTTGACATAGTGGTTGAAATAGTTTGATAGTTCTATATTATATGATTGTCGTACGATTTCAACAAACTATGTGACACTTAATATACTGACACACCCTTGTGTGGTGCGATCACTCCTAGTGTTATTCTTATATCTTCACTTGGTGGTTCGCCATCATGTTCCTTTTGGGAATCAAATATAACTAACCTACCTTCTCTAAATGGCACTCTGTGACCGTCAGCAAATGTTGTATCGCCACTCTGACCGTATGCGTGGTATATGATACTTGTTGCTTTATGGTTAAAATCTGTATGTGTCTGACTCACTTGATGTGGGTGTTGAGCATTGACTAAAACTCTATGGATATGACTTAAAGGTAGGTCTTTACATATATCTTTCATTATACATTCATTAAGATAAGCAAAAAACCAATACCAAGGTGTCTCTCCTGTAAACTCGTTATCCCTGATAACAGTATTACCCCAGAATCTTGCTTTCTTATAGTCTCCGTATGGTGTATTGTTATAGTACATAGGGAAATCAGTTGACAAGTATTTACCTACGTCATCTATTAACCAGTCTGGGAAATATCCGTCAATTACTCTGACGTCACTTGTGCTATATGTCATGATGTTACTTTAAAGTTTGCTGATACTGTAATGCGTGTGGTGTCTGACCTATGTGGTTCTACTTGATGATGTATCCATGAGGGAAATATTATTATATCTCCTTCTTGTACATCAGGAAACCATGTGTTTACCACTCCACCATAATGTTTAGAGAACTCTCCTAAATGTTTAGTTTGATCTGGGTCATAGAACAAAAATCTAGCGTCATTAGGGGCATATTGGGCAAAATATGAACATGAGAAAGTTGTGTTATCAGCACCTATGTGGGTGTGTACTTCTTGACTATCTCCTCGCTCATATTTGTTTAACCATGCTTCGGTCATATTAAACTGGTGCAATGGATTACCTTTTAATTGTTGGTGCATATCTAACAAGTTAGGTTTAATGCACTCATAAAAATAATCCCATGAGAAATTGTTATCAGTTTCAAATGATGATTGAACACTACAATTCCACTCCTTTGGTTGAGATAGTTTATCAACAGTTAATTCAGATAATAGTTTATCTTTTAACTGTTGATGATTCTCTACCTCTCCATGATAATAGAATTGTGGAAATAATGTACAGATTTGACTCATCTAACAATACTAAGTGGTGGTTCTCCTTTGTTAAAGATACTATCACAAACTAATTCTAGTCTCTTGATAGTTCTCTTAGATGTCTTGTGTACTGGAACTGTAATGTAACCAGTAGGTTTATGATATAGTGACCACTTGCAAGGTGTTAGTTCTCCACTCTGCAACCTGTTACTATCTCTCTTATCTAGACGTATAACTCTACCAATAGTCTGTGCCATTTCAACTACGTTAAGGTTTCTTAACAAGATGCAATGGGTCAGTCCATGAACATTGATACCTTCACTAAGAATAGAATAGTGAAAGATAACAAACTTCTTATCTGGGTCTCTACCCCATGATGTAAGAGTATCAAAGAAATACTCTCTTGATACCTTCTTACCATTGATGATAGCACCGAACTTAGATGTGATGTGTAAGGTGTCGTATCCACGCTCTGACAAGCGATACAATAGAGTGGTCTTAGAGATCATACCTTGCAACGTACCACTACTAGGAACTGCTACAAGTACCTTAGATGCGTGTGTATCATCTAGTGTATCAATAATATCATCAACTGACTCTGCATCTACTTCATGACAATTTTCTCTGGTTCTAGTTGCATCAACTTCAAACGGTACGATAGTTGGTGGTAGTATATGACCTTGCTCTACGAGTTCTGGTGCGGGTACATTGATAAGTGTCTTACCATATACTTTCTCGTTAGTCATACTACGCTCATGTTGATGTGCTATACGAGGTGTTGCTGTGAAAAAATATGATTGTCTTGATCTGTGACTCATTGCCTGAGTACCATCAAAGAATCGTCTAGTAACTGAGTTATGTGCTTCATCATAGTATGCTACGTCAACTTCAATATCAAGACTATTTGTAATCTTGTGTAATGAATGATATGTAGTAAATATGATAAGGTTCTTAGGTGTATTGTGATACCACTCCTCTAATTGCTCAGTCTTAGTAGTTGACTTGAAGTGAGTCTCTCCTGAGTGGCAATGTATAACCTCGATAGACTGATTGTACCAACCGTCTAGGTTCTGTTCTAGAAACTCTGAACATAATTGATTTGCTAGTAGTATGCGAGGTGCAACCACTACAATAGTTTTAGGTACTGAGTTCTGACAATATGTCATACGAGCGTGTTCAATCATAACCATAGTCTTACCACCACCTGTGGGTACTATAACTGAACCTTTGTTGTTCTCACGCATTGCTGTGAATGCTCGCTGTTGATGTGGTCGTAATGTAATTGTCAACTCAATAATAATATAATATTCCTTAGTATAGTGCATAGATTGAACAGTAGTCAACCCCTTGTGACAGTTTATCTTTTGTCTATCTCTGGCATCATATCATTGCCTGCGTGGTCATTGATCTTACCTCTATATGCTCTCACTCTCTTAAAGTGTACTGGGTCTAGTTCTAGTTCTTCCCAGTCACACCGCCTGACTAATAGACTGACTGTTCTATATCCATATCTGGTATTCTCGTCAGGTATCTCTCTTAATATTAATGTGATGTAGTCATCACTCACAAATCCAATAGTGCCTTCAAATCCTTGCCATCTTGCTTTACTACCAACTGATAGTGCTTTTAGTATGTCTCTGATTTCCAATGGTATGCTCTCTGAAATGAATAAAGGTGTACTCATAGGTTTATGAATGACGAGGGATTGCCAAACTTTCCTCGTAACATCATATTAAATGCTAACGAGTATCTTATCTCACTTGATAGGTTCTCTGTTACAAAATGAAATAGGTCACTAGGGAACATAATAACCATGCCCTTCTCTGGTCTGATAGTCCACTTCATACTATTGTATATGTTATGGTGTGTCTTGTCTGGACTTATCATTTCAAATTTATGGTTGGTGAATACCAAATCACCACCGTTAGGTTCGCACTCCAAATATACTATTCCAGAATATAAACAGTTTCTATGATTATGTTCATGTGATTTATCTTGAAACTTATGTCTATTGACCCATGAACAAGGTATGTCTATATCATTCTTAGTATCACACCCCATGACACCATACACATACTCTTTAACAAATGGACTTAACCACTCTGTTAGTTCTGGTAATGTGTCCAGTATATTCATGTTGGTTGTTTGTTCTCCACCTTTATGCCTATTAGAATAATTATGATATTCTAAATCCTTAATGTTAGGGATAACATCAGGCATATCTTTACCTACCTCTACAAATACAGGTGTAGAGAATAGTGGTATTACTTTATCAGTTAAGTGAGTAGTTTGCATTAATCAAGATACGACATTTATGTAGTTGAGGACTGTGACCTGTGTGTAAATGTTTACCATTAAAGGTAATCATTCTGTTTGCTTTGGGTGTGACTCTATGTATTGAATTATCCTCTCCCATTATTATAGTATCTCCATCACTATCATTCACATAATATATACAAACTCGGTGTGGTTGTTTAGCATCAGTATGAAAGTCATGTCTATATCCTTTTGGATTATACATTGTCATGTCACATCTTGCTCTATAACACTCTTTTGCCCCTACTTTCTCTTGCATTTTTAATACTAACTCAGAAAATTCTGGGTCATTTTCATTACTCAACCAGTGGTTGAACCCTAGTGCTGAGACGTCAAGACTGCCTGCTGTTAGAGTATTCTGGTAGAACCAAGGGAACTCCCACCCTGTGAGGATAGACAATAACTCTTGATGATAGTCCTCTTCAAGGAAATCATCATAAGTATTCATCTCTAAGGTGCAATGCTGTTGCAATTTCATCTAATAAGATTAGTTTAGCGGGTGGGATTTCTCCCATCTTATTGTAATACTCTTTCTGTAAGGCAAAAAGAGCGTGACGTACGAGTTTCTTTTGCTCTGACGTCAGAATAGCGGATTTAGGAAACATAGTTGCATACTGGGTTATGCGTATATGTTTATTTAACCACATACTCAAACAGTTTACCACAAAACTGTCATAAATTCAAGACAATTTGGGCAAAATAGGCATTATGTGACCCTTGGTTTGAAGTTAACATTGAGTGCTATCCTGTACCCCTTGCTTGGACTACTACTTGCGTGCTTTTGTAGTCCATCAAATACTATCATCTTACCTCTCTCTGGTGGTATGTGTATGTTTACCTTGTTGACATACTTATCTTCATCAGGAAAAAAGTATGTGTCTCCATCACTTTTGTTCACATAATATAATGCTGTGGTGTGTGGTTCTTCAAAGTCAACATGAGGGCAATGGTGTGGTAGGTTATCAGGTAACAGACACCCTAACCTGACTCTGTATATGTCAGTAAATGGTTGCTTTGCTCTGTGTGCTATTAATCTTAATGCTGATTCAAATAGATCATACTGGTGACTAACAACTTCATAGTTCATCACCAGTACATGAGAGAAACTATTGTTATCATATACTCCTGCGTATGGTGTTGCTTGTTCATCAGCAAACGTTGTTTCTTTTAACAAGTACCAAGGGAATGTCTGCGAGGTTACTATCTCCTCGATCTGATCCATCATAGGATCAGGCAATGGAAAACAACTACTCGATAACATATTGCTTCCTATCACTCTCTACATCAAGTGGGTACATACAAGGTATAGACATACTCAATCGTTTACCACTAGGAAATGGTTTATGATATGTCCTAGCGGGTATGTACATGACGTCTCCCGCTTTGAGTGTAACATCTAATGCCACGTTTAACTCTTGCCCTGCCTTATCAGGTAGATATGGTTCATCAGTCATTTCTACGAGTGCTGAACAACGCTCTTCAAATACATTCCAATGTGTCTCTCCTTCTATCTGACATATAAAGTTTGGTGGTATGTCCCAATGCGAACCAAATGATGTGCTATCTGGTTTTGCTGCTCCAAATATATGTGCATCACAATTACAGTCAAATACTGATTCTATATTTTCTAATAGATTATCTACTGCTGAATTATAGTGTCCATACTGTTCAATAATAAATGTATATCCTTCATTAATTGCTGCGAATAATTCTTCCTTGCGAGGTACTCCCTTCTCATACCAGACTTCAAACTTCTCTGGTAACATCAATCTTCTTCCGTTCTTATTTAATATCTGAGTTCTATAATACCAAGGATTATTAAAGCAATGTGCAACTGTATCCCAATTCACATACTGTGTAGGGTCAGGTAATGCGTTTCTCCATACTTTTGGTTTATCTCCACATACAAATAGATTAGGATTTAAAAATGGAAGTATAAGTCTATTCAAAATCTCTCTCCGCTGGTTCAATAGAACAACCCGCTACATTAAAACTAATAGCAATTCTATCTCCTCTTGCTGGTTGAGTTCTATGCTTTAACCATGAGGGAAATATTATATAATTATATGATTCTGCATCTATTTCTTGCCAATCATATTGTACTCCTTGATGATAATAGTCGTCTCTTACCCAATCATCATAATCTTCATTGAGTGGTAACATTCTCCATATTTGTTCTAATGGATTCTTAAATTCTATATTGCCTGCACCTTTTTGTTTCTGTAAATAATATACTACTGATACATCTGACTTACCTCTACCTCCTTTATGACAATGCACCCCAGTAGTATCTCCTTCGCTGTGCTTATTACTCCACATACTATCCAAATATATGTGCCAGTCTCTACGATAGTTTAGATCATTCCTCCAATAGTCTGCTGCTTCTACCATGATAGGGTGTGTCAACCAGTCTAATTCTTCATGATCGAACAACTCTTTACCACCACGTTGTGAACCAGTAGACAGTCCAGATTCTAAACCATAGTCTGCTCTATTGGATAGGGCAAAATAGGCATTTAAGATGCCCAGAGACGCTTCTAGGTCGCTCTCAGAGGGTGTTATCGTACCGAATCGTATGAGTGTTGGGAATACATTAAGTAGCATTGTTTCTAACAATATTCAACAGATCTTGTTTTGATCTTTTAGGAACTAAGTTGAATGAAATACTGATACGATCTTCGTCAGTTTCATTCTCTCTAACTCCATGACTTAACCAAGCAGGAAACAAGATTAACCTACCTTCTTGTGGTGGATAAGACCATGTACTACTGGTATGAGGTACTTCTGCTGTACTCATATCTTCTGCTACACCGAGACTATGTAATACATAACCATCAGTACCATCACGGTGAAAACATATCCTCCCTGGTTCACCTTCCTTTGGTACTTTAACATAATATACACCAGATATTACGCACCCTGGGTGTGTATGTACCTCGTTATATCCACCATTTCCATTTATATTAATCCACGCATTTGCAAATGATAATTCAGTAGACATTGGACCAAATGTTTTATAACAATCTAGTGCATTTGATTTAATATCTTTCAATAATAAACCAAACTCATCTACATGAGTTCCATTATCTAAATCTTCGATTACTTGTTCTCCCATAAAATCAGGGGATTGATAATTCAATACACCCCGATTACTTCGTGCTTTACCCTCCATAGTACTTGCTACTTCGTAACAAATATCCTGCATTTTTTGCACGTCAATCTTTAAATCAACCCACCAAATTGGTGTGGGAAAAATATAATCAAGATTCATCATTTACTTAGGAATGTTTACGTCAGCATTAGTTGCTGTTGCATCTGCTTCCCAGTTAGCATACTTGGCATAATCTCCACCTTTCTTAGAATACTTAGAGTTAGTTCTAACTTTAATCTTCTTACGTTTTTCTTGGATGTCAATCTCTAACCAAGGTTCTGCTTCTACTCCTAACACTAGGGTTCTGTATAGATTTAATGTTTCTAAACCACCTTCTAGTTTAACAATATCATCACGCATTTCATTCATTCTAGTGAAGTCAACTCTTGTCTCTGCTGACTCAAAGTTCATAGCAGATAGTGATGCTTGTAGTTCAGTATATTCGTTATACTTTTCTCTATGCTGATAGCGTAAATTTAACCAGAGATCATCAAATGATTTAACTGCTTCTTGTGCAGTATCTACCTCTGTAATTTGCTCAGGCAATTCGGGCAGTTCTGAGGATTCTCCGTCAGGTAATACTACGTCTAATGGTGGTACTGTCATAATTAACTGTAAATAGTTTGCTTTTGGAATTCGTATGACGAGGGTAGATCATCACACCAATGATACATTGCTTTGTTCCAACCGTCAAATAACAACTCTGCTTTGTCAAGTTCAATTTTGTCCGCTGCTTCTGATAGTTGATTTTGTAGTCGGGTAAGTTTCAATGTATGTTTATTTAGGGGATTAAAACCCATGCCTGCTCCTATGTATCTAAGTCCGTCATTATAGTTTTGATCGCCAGACCATTCATAGGAAACATGCTTTTCAGAACTATATTTAACAAATAGATTATCTAGTGATGCAGTCGTAAAATCATATTCTACATCATTTGCTACGGTTTGCCAATAGGGTGTTTCCCGAGCAGAAAAGGCATAATGAGCAGCAATGAAATTCTTGAATCCTTCTATTTCAAGATCATTCACTAAGTTTAGCATATCTGCTTCAACTTTGGGTACAAATCCCTCTCTACCTTTCAAAGTGTTACAGATTCTAATGATCTGTTCATGTGTTGTCAATAGTCCTGTTGCTTCTAATGGTTCAACAAAACAGTTTGCTAACCCAACTGCTACTACATTCTTCTCCCATGCTTTTTCATGCTTACCATTTCTAAATGGTACTGTCCTAAACTTTGCTTGGTCTGCCCTATACTTACCACTTCTTCTAACTAGGTATTGATATAGTTCTTCTTCTGGATTCTTTGCAAAATCTTTTGAGTGTACATAACCACACCCTGATCTCTCCCATAATGGTACGTCCCAGACCCAACCATTGTCTATTGCTGTACATGTAGTTGTATTAGTAACTTCCAAGTGTGGTTGTTCATGTGGCATATGACATGTAACTGCTGTGTCATTTAATAAACAACCACCTTCATTTACATGAAATGATTTAAAAGGCACGTCCATGATACCTTCTAATAATACTGAGTTAAACCCTGTGCAGTCTATATACAGATCATATTTTAGTTCTTTATTCCCTGCATATAATACGTCAATGTTACCACGTTCATCTTTTACACACCCTGTGATGTGTCCATACATATGATTTACTTCTTGACATCTATTATCTCGTAACCACTGACCAAACTTAACTGCGTCCATATGATATGCAGTATCATGATCGAAAGGAAACTTATCACATCTTGTAAGTTTATTAGCATATGCTAGATGACCTATGATATTCATAGATCGAGCAAATGTGTCTCTTGTAAACTTCTCTGGTTTCTCTATATTCAGAGCAAACCACGACATCCACCCATGTGGTAGATCTTCTACAATAGTAGATTTACCAAAGGGATAATCCCATGTCTCTCCTTTCTTATAGAAATCAGTAAATCTTATGTTGGATTTATATGTGCTTCCTGTCTCCTTCATCCATTCTTCATCATTTAAGTCTAATAACGCAAAAAAGTCGTTGATCTGCCCAAGGGTAGACTCTCCTACACCTATGATGGGTTGATCTTTCGACTCTATTAGACTGGTTTTAATATGTGGGCAAAGTTTCACTAAGGCAGTAGCAGTCATCCATCCTGCGGTACCACCTCCCACAATGAGTACATTACGAATTTGCATTATGTAAGTTAAACGTCAGGTACTTGTTCTTCGTTCTTTGGATCGTATTTTCCTATCTTAAATTCTATCTGTACTTCTTCTGGCATTTCCTCTGGACCCATCCATGCAGGCATTGATTCATCATGTGGGAATGGTTCATCTGGTAACACTTTCTGTGTCTCCATGTGAGTTTCGCCACTCATTTCATCTAGTACTTCTACTTCTTGATACTCTACTTTCGGGCACTCTTCTTTAACTTTCTTGATGTGAGTGAAAAACTCACCTGTCTGATCTAATGTACCATTCTTGATGTCATTATAGATCATAGAAAGTTGCAACCCTGGGTCGCCATAACTTACTTGGCGAACTAATTCTGGGTCGTGGTATTCAAAATCTGGAATCCACTCTCCTAATTCTAACTTCCATAAGTTAGATGCTTCGTCAGGTATATCCATCCATTTCATAGATGACCCTGGACCTGTGTAGACCTCGAATTCGCTTCCTGCTTCAACGATGTCTGTAATAAATCCGTCTGCACGGACTAATGCTCTTTTTCCCATTGTTAATCGAATTCGTAAACTACAACAATACCTTGGCGTCCGTCTCCACCCCTTTCAGAGTTTCTACCCGAACTACCTCCTGCTCCATATGCAGCATGTGCTCTGTGACGTTGTGCCCACTGCTGCTGTCTATGTGATGTAGGAGCAGAACCACCCCAGAAAGATGTTCCACCATGACCTAACCCTGGTGGGTTTCTGTGTCCTTGACCAGAACCACCATAGATTCTTACTGAACCTTGGTTTGGGTTTCCACCAGTAGCACCTTCATGCTGCTGACGTCTGTTAGCACCCTGTCCACCACCAGATGAGACGTAGTTACCAAAGGATGAAGTTCCTCCGTTACCACCACGACCTGAGTAACCAGTTCCACCACCCGCACCACCAACGGTAACAGAGATAGAGTTGATATTCTCAACGTTGACTATGGATTCTGTATGTGCACCAGCACCCGCTGATTCACCATAACCTGATCCACCGCCACCGCCACCAGTACACATAACCCAGATACGTTTGATACCTGACGGTTTATTCCATGTACTATTACCATTATACACTGAAATGGATTTTGGTCCACCACCTGATTCGATAGTACCCCATGACATTGTACTACCGTTTGTAGTCAAGAATTTACCTGACTGTCCTGATACTGACGGAATAACCTGTGCAGATGACCCTGCTATTGTTCCGTTAATATTAATGTTGCTTACAGTAAGAGTACCGTTCACTGTGATGGAACCAGAACTTAGGTTTAATCCACCAGAACCTGATAGGTCTCTAATTGATGTTACTTTGAGGGTACTCATTGGGTACTAAATCTCCTTCGTTGTTATTTATATCAAATAAATTCGTAGACAACTACGATTCCTTGACGTCCGTCTCCACCACGTTCACTGTTTCTACCTGATGAACCGCCTGCTCCATATGCAGCATGTGCTCTATGTCGCTGTGCCCATTGTTGTTGTCTATGGGATGTTGGTGCAGCACCACCCCAGAATGAACAACCACCATGACCTAACCCTGGTGGGTTTCTATGACCCTGTGATGAACCACCATAGATTCTTACTGAACCTTGGTTGGGATTACCACCTGTGGAACCATCATGTTGTTGTCGTCTGTTGGCACCTTGACCACCACCTGATGAACAATAGTTACCAAATGATGATGTACCACCATTTCCACCACGACCATTATAACCAGTACCACTACCAGCACCACCAACTGTTACTGAAATACTATTGATGTTACTCACATCAACAAATGATTCTGTATGGGCACCAGCAGCACCAGATTCACCATATCCAGAACCACCTCCACCACCACCTGTGCATTTAACCCAGATCCTTTTTACTCCACTTGGTTTATTCCATGTAGAGTTACCATTATATACTGAGATTCCATTTGGAATACCTTTGTTTGTTGAGTTTCCAACCCAACTTATTGTAGATCCGTTATTACCTAAAAAGGATCCTGATTGCCCTGACTGTGATGGAACAATATAACCTGATGAACCTGATACATTTCCATTTATAACAATATTAGTTACATTAAGGGTACCATTAGCAGTTATCGTCCCGTTTGAGAACGACATACCGCCTTGATTACTAAGGTCTTTAACTTGTGCAACTGTTAACTGCGTCATCTGATACCTTTTCTTTTATTTATCTAATTAGGAGCGATAGGACGTGTTGCCCCATCTTCCAAATACTTTTGATGTGCTTCCCACTCTTCGTCAGTAGGATAATACCCTGGGTTATATATCATCTTATTTATAGATGAACGTTCAAAAGTCCCTGGGGTGTCATGATTACATGGTTGTATATTGAATACAATTTTCTGTTCTACGACTGCACCTTCGCCTTCACAGAACCAGAATGTTGCATCATATAGATTAGTGCCTTCTTCTATATGGTCACCGTCAGTAAAACCACTGATCCATATTTCCTCGAAACATGATTGATCTGATGATGTTGGACCATCATGTGTAATTGAATAGATACTTGCCTTATCTTTCTGTCTTATGATGTCTATACCATATTTAAGGTTATCATATTCAGTAAAAATAGATCCATTACTACCGTTCTTGATAGCACCAACATGACACTGTATATTTGGTGCATGAAATATAGAGCGAGAGATCATAATACTCTGCTTATCAATATCTATGATGAAATTGAAATGTGTGTGACGTTGTACGTCTGTGATGGTGTCGACACCACCATTGTCAATGTTAGTAAATTCCATTAAGTTTGCCTCTCGTAACCAATAACAATTCGACCTGTACCACCATTTCTGTTTCCTGCATTGTTTCTGAATGAGTGACCAGATTCCCCTGCGGTACCGTAGTTTCCAGCAGCAGTTCTTGAATCTAACGCTGATCCAATAACGAAGTTAGATCCACCGCCACCGCCTGCTGCACCATGACAGTCACATCCTGGGTCTCCACCGACGTTACCGCCTGCGTAACCTCCTCCGCCACCGCCACCGCCAGAGCGATCTCCACCTGGGCGTCCATTAGAACCTACTCCACCACCACCGTTTGCACAACAGGAACCTCCTCCTGCACTGCACGAACCACCTTGACCGTTTTGATTTCCACCACCACCTTGTCCTGCACCACCGCAACCTTCGCGACCACCTCCGCCACCGCCACCGCCAGCGACTAACCATATATTCCCAAATGCTTCGGTACCATTGTATAAGACGGTGCCAGCACCGCCACCCCCGCCACCAGCGGAACATCCTCGACATCCTGCATACCTTCCTTGTCCTCCATTACACCATGAACTTCCATTACTTCCTGCTCCTCCTGCTCCCCAACAACCATAGCAACCACTACCATTTCCACCGCCACCACCGACTGCGACTCTAAAACTTTGTCCTGCTGTTACTTGAAAACTTCCAAATGCGAATCCACCAGACCCACCACCATTTCCACCTTGTCCACCATTTCCTCCTGCACCACCCCATGCCCATACATAGATGATACCTTCTCCTGTACCTGATATATCGTTTATACTGAATGTGCTTGTACCACTAGACTGCCATGAGTGTAGTGTAAGTGGTAAATTTGCTGCGTCACTATGAGAACCAGTTGAGAGAGATCCACCAGATGCAGCAATGTATGGTGTAGAGTCTCCTCCTCCACCACCTTGTTGCATAAGTTTATTGGTTCCAATAGGCATAATAATTAATTAGCGAATGCGGTTACCATGACAAAACAAGTCCACTGAGAACCCTCTAAGTAGAACATACACTGATATGAGTTCGCATATTCTGCTGGGGTCAAGTCATCTACATTAAATTTAGTGTTTGCTGTACTACCATTTACTTGTACAGATGTAACAGCACCATTACCATTTTGTTGGTATATAAGCACTGATCCGTTGTACATGATGCCAGACTCATTAGGTACATTATTAAAATTGATAGTAATGTTACCGTTATACCCTGTTGGGTTTTTGGTTTCAAATACGTTTGCTAAACTGTGATCCACAGTTACAGTAGATGACTTAGCAAATGATAGAATTCTTTCTTTTGTTTGTCCAAACTCAAATGTAGAGCCAGGAACCATTCTTAAATGTTGGTTAATACCTAAGTTGTTATAGTATCTGTATGCACTTAAATCTTCGTCAGGACCAATAATAGTCCATGTTGCACCAGTCTCAATAGTAACAGTGTAACCGTTTGCAACTGTAATAGGAGCAGCAGTAAAACCGTTAGTAAACTCAGTACCATTGTTAGCACTGGGTCCTATTGTTAGGTTCTCAGAAATAGTATTACCATTAGTTCTAATGATTGAGTCTTCACCAATACTCGGTCCACCACCACCAACGTCATCCCACCCTGGTGACCCTGGTCCGTTAACATCAGGTAAGTATCCTTGGAATATCTTTTCAGAAGAGTTGTATATGATAGTACCTAACGCAACTGTTCCAAGTGCATTGATTTGTGTTTGATTTAAGTTAGGTAAGTTGACTTGCTCTGTGACAGTAAGGGCAGTAATAATTGCTCTTGTCGCATCGCTAATCTGATTACCAATTATTTTGGTTGACATTAGATTCTACCTTAGATTACTAATTCACGAATTTGAATCACATCACCTGATGCAGGGATTGTTGCCCCAGCAATACTAAAATCAACTGCGTTACCAGTCACAGTGTAGTCTACACCTGGGACTTGGGCAACACCATTTAAAAATACCAATACAGAGAATGCGGTGTGCCCTGGTGATATAGCAAATGTAACTGTGGATCCATTTCCACTATATGTTACACCGTTATTGTTATTCGCAAGACCAGTCGCCAATCTATATTTATCGGCAGCACCATAAGTTCCAGTAACATCTATGTTACCAGAGAAGAATGTGTTGCCACTGACCTTCAATCTATTTGAAGCGTCAGGTGCCATACCAATACCATAATGAGTTACACCACTATATCTTTGTGATGTGATCGGTGCTGTATCACTCAATCCGATCTTATACCATGTGCCAGCATCATAAACCCAACCAAGGGATGCCCCTGGTGACCAGTCTATGTTATAACATATGTCGCCATTGTTGAATGCTAATCCAGCAGCGAGATCGGGTACACCAGCAAGTTCATTTGCTAGGAATGTTTGTTTTAGTACAGTACCATCATCATTACTATAAGTGAATTTAAGAGACTGAATCTCATCCTGTGATGTCAGTTTCTTCTGCATCGTTACAGGACCTGAGAATACAGATTCTAACTGGTTAGATGCTCCACCAATTACAGTCAGTTTATCAGTCAATACTAATTCAGAGAACGTCTCAATCGTAGTTCCCTCTTCACCGAGGACGTTTAACTGAGCGATATCTTCGTTAGTGATCTGACCTGTAACTGGGTTGATAACTTGGTTACCAACGAATAGTTCTCCATCACTGTTAACACCAGAGTAGTAAGCAACACCCGCTGCTTCTTTCAATGACTGTGACAGTCTGACTTGCTCTGGACTTAGAACCTCTACCTGAGTAGATGGGAACGCTGTTGAGTAGTTACCTGGCCCGAAACCAAGATACTCAAACGTGTGTCCTGACGCTCTAAGGATAGAGTAACGTCTCAGTTCTACCTGTAAAGGTGCTACTGAGTTGTCTGGATTTAGTTTAAGTGGTATCTTTCTCTCTTCTTCATCTCCTAGTCTAGCAGTAACAACTATACCTGTTAGTGTGTTGACTGTGGTTGTATATCCTAAGTTATTCTCTGTCTCTTGTAAGAAGAACTGTGTAGTCTCCTTAGTAATTGATAACTGTGTGTTCTCGTTAGGTGTTGGTGTTGCACCATCAGTTGTCCTAACCAATCCTAATACCTCTGAGTCTGCAACCGAAACTGCTGCTGCTGGGTCTGCAACTGGGTTGTCTCTGTCAAATGCAGGATATATGTCCACTGTCTGTTGAGAGAACTCAAAGTCATTGAAGTTAGTAGCACCTGGGGATACTGACGCTGACAGGAATGTCAAGTAGTATATACCATCTGTAACACCACGTTCAAATGTCTGGTATGTTTCTACATCATAGATGTAGTAAGTTTTACTATATGCTGGTGAGTTTGACTCGCTGGATCTAGGTTGTAGAACGAAACCAGTAATAGGTGGTCTTGGTATAGGGAATGCATCCTTGTCTAGTACATATCTAAATCTATATGTTCTGTCATTAAGGTCTCTTGCATCGGGCACCCTTCTAATGAATGTAGTAGGTGTGAATCCTAAGTTCTGATATATGCTGTTCGCTTGTAGTGTTGTGTATATTGTGTTGTTTGCGTTGTCAACCTGTAAGTACCACTGACTTCTGTTACTATCAAACTTCAATGGTGAATCATCATCACCCGCTTTTGTACCTGTAACTGTTGGTCCTGCTGGGGATATATGTGCATAGTGTGTTGTGGGTTCACTTGCACCTGATGCTACAAGAGCAACATATATCTGATCAGGTGTATTAACGTCATCACGTCTAGCACCAATAGTATAACCCTGTATCTTACTTGGTGGTTTACCTAACTCTGATGTGTAACCATATAAGTATAGTCTTGATGCATCTGCTTCTGCTTTTGTTGCAGTAATATCAATGGTAACCCAGTTAATTGATACCTCTGATACATCACTCAATCCTTTTGGTGGTATAACGTGTGTTATCTGTCCTGCCTTATCTTTCGTAAATGCTGCTGCCTTGAATCCTTTTGATCTTAGTGATGTGTTACCAAAGTTTGAGTTAGAGTTGGTGATTGATAAGTCACCGCCACTCTCTGAGAAGAAGTGATCTCCAAATCCCACAGCGAACACAGAAACGACCTGTATGAATGAGTCATTAGATGCATGTATGTGTACATGTCGCCATCCTCTTCTATATTCTGCGAAACCATTAATGTGTGCACCAGAACCCGCTGCCTGTGGTTCATATTGTCCAGTTGATTGGTTATAAACAACAAATGCTCTATCGTCTTTTTGTAGTGAGATACCAGTGAACTGAGCAACAACCATTGATTTGAAACCAGTTGCAAATGCTCCATCTGCGTGCATACCATTGATGCCCCAAACAGATCTTAGTGAACAGTTGAACACATATGGTGACGCTGAGTCAACAGTATCAATCTCAACCTTAACAAGTATGTTAGAACCAATAGCGTTACCACTAGGTTCAGATGACATCTGATAAGTAAACTGGTTACCCTGTGCAGACGTTACCAAGAA
>TARA_B100001778_G_C18605378_1_pt1 | contig 20076 bp, 20 predicted proteins | sample TARA_B100001778 | Tara Oceans TARA_B100001778 (sample SAMEA2623826) | marine metagenome | biome: marine biome (ENVO:00000447); feature: deep chlorophyll maximum layer (ENVO:xxxxxxxx); material: "saline water (ENVO:00002010), including plankton (ENVO:xxxxxxxx)" | depth 40 m
GCATATATTCATCTATATTTTTATTTTTGATATCTTTGGATTCCATCCAACAAGAATCATTATATATATCACAATTTTTATTATACATTTATTATTTGTGTTAGTTTATTTTTCTGTGTAATTTTTCAATTGCTCTCATAATTTTAATTATAAAATAATTATTTGGTTTATTTTTTATAACATCTATTAATGTAGGTTCTTTTTTACATTCAATATCTAAAATAAGTCTATAAAATGATATTTTATAAAAATATTTTTCAAAATATTTATTTAAAATATCAATAGGTGGTTTTGTTAATTCTGCTTGTATTTTTGAATCTTCTTGTGTTTTTAATTCTTCAATTATTACTTTTTTTAATTCTTCAATAGGATCATAATAACCAATTGATGTTTTTTTAGAAGATGTTATTGTTTTTTTTGTTTTAAAATTATTAATAGCTTTTTCTAATTCTTTTTTTCTAATTTTAAAATTTGCTTCTTCATCCATATATATACTATAAAATTCATAAAAATTAAGTTTTCTATATAATATTGGTTTTGGTGTTTTTAATAATGTATTAATTTCTTCTATAAATTTCAATTTATCAGGTATTAATGAATTATCTATTAATAAATTATCTATTAATTTTTTTAAAGAGTGTAAAAAATTTGTTTTTACTTCTTCTATTTGTTTAGAAGAACTTAAATTTTTAAAGGTTTTATGATCAGGTGTTATTGTTGTTAATAATGTAATTATATCATTATTTAAATTAGTTTTATAAGGAATTGTAGTTCCAATACCAGTTAATTTATTTTTACCATATAGTAAAATTTTTAAAGCAATTATTATTATAAATTTATAATTTAATTCTATTCCTTTATTGTTAAGTTTATTTAAAATTTCAGCTAAAGAAAATATAGAATTTTTACAAAGATCTTTTTTTAATATTGTTCCATCGTGATTTGTTATAACACTATTTATAAGACTGTAATAGATTTTTTTAGTAGTTTCTTGATTAAATATAGATTGTACAAATATTTTTCTTAATTTAATTGGTAAAAAATTATTAATACGTGTAAATATTGTATCAAGTAATAATTCACCTTCAGTAGGTGATTTAATATGTCTATCGGAAGAAGATAAATTCTTTTCAAGTTGTTCTTTACTTTCTGGAGATTTTGTGTCATTTATTATTGGTGATTCAAGTGTATTAATTATATTTTCAATTTTTAAGAATGCAATAATAAAATTAATTTCATCTATTAATTCTTGTTTTTCTAATTTTTCTAATTTTTCTAATTTTTCTAATTTGATTCTAATATTTTTAATAAATTCTATAATATATTTATTTTCTTCTTTTAATCTAAAAACACTATTTATAAAATCAATTATTAGTTGTTTGTTTTGATCAAATTCATTAATAGAATTAATACGTTCTATTATTGGATAACCTCCTTTTTTAGAGGAAGTTAGTTTATTAGCAATAGAATTTAATGGAATATTGTTTTTTTTCAATTTCATTGTAAATTATTTAGTTTATAATGAAGATGAAAATTGTCCAACATATCTTAAATCATCTCTATCTAAATTGATATTTTTAAGGCATCTCGATTCATTACCTTGTTTGCAAGATTTTTTATTATCATTTGTATTATATAACCATTGTGCAAGTGAATCACGATCATTTGGGATCGTTTTTCCGGCTACTGTATAAAATTGTCTAACGGATAAACCTCTTTCATAAAAATCATTAACATCTCTAAATGTATTTGTATAAAAGTTTTCATTTAAAATAGCATTATCGATATCACAAGGTTTTGCATATTCATTATCTAAAACATTAGGATTCATAAAAGGATTATTAACGGATGGCATAACACATTTTGAATTAAAATTTTCAACATTATAAACATATTTGTGTTCATAAATAATAAAAGTTATAATACCAACAATAATAGCTAAAGTTAAATAAGATAATTCAAAATTATTAATTAAAACTAATATAATACTAATAACAATACTAATTAAGAATATAATATTTAATTTATCAATAAATGTAATATTATCTGGTATTTCTTTAAATAATACGGATGGATCATTTAACCAAAAGACACTCATTCTTTATTTTTACTATCTAATTTCTTTTTTAATTTAGTTTTTTTATCCATTTTACGTTGAACAGAACGTGATGAAGGCATATTTCCACCTCCCATCATTCCAGACATCATTTTCATAATGTTTCCAATATCTGGAGAACTATCACCGCCTCCTCCACCACCTGACATTCCGGGTAATTTACCTGCCATACTAAGAGCATCTTTTAATAATGCATCTTGTTTAAGTTCTCCACTTTTTAATTTAGTTGCCATTTTTTGACTAACATCTGAAATTAAATTACCAATACCATTATCTGGATCAGATAAAGCACCTAATATATCACCTTCTGTATTTATTGATTTTTTAACTTTTTCAATATCAACATCTTCCATAATCTCTTTAGCTAATTTACCAATACTTGTATCTTCAATATCTTCCATAGAAAATCCAGTTTTATTTTCAATAGCAAGTTCTGCTATACGATTAACAACTTTACGATATTTTTCAGGAATAAGATCATCTTCAATGGTGGTGCCTTTAAGTTTTTCCATAATATTTTTAATATTATCTTCAGTGAGATCAGTATTTTTAAATAAATGAAAAATTAATATAAATTGGTGTAAAATGGTAGTTTTTTTTAAAATAGATTTAACATTTTTAAGTGTAATATTTTGAAGAATATTAAGATCTTGATTATCTTCAAACCACTTTTCTATTTCGTCTTTATTACAATCAACAAGTGTATTCGTAATAAAATCGGTAAATATTGTAGAATAATTATTTAAATAGTCATTAGATTTATTATCAAAAGTATTGTAAAAAGCGTGTATTTTATTTAATGTATCTCTAGCATAAGCTTTTTTTTCTTTTAAAGGTCTAGCATTTTTTTTAACAGTTTTTATAAATGTTAAGAAATATTGGTTAAATACATAAGTAGTCATTTTACTTAATATATTTATTGAATATCTTTATATCTAAACTATGTTTTTAATGAAGTGCGGATTCACGCATTTTTTGTATTTCAGCAAGACTTGGTAATTGCTTATGACTTTTTTCAGTATCAGTATTTCCAATCGGTTTAGTATTAGTTTCTATTTTTTGAGTTTTTCCATCTAATTTTTCCCAAATAGTAACAGGTCCGGTTAAATAATTATCAGTATCATCAATATTTTCATAACTTTGTGAAATAAATGAATCAATACCAGCTGGTTCAGTAGGATCAGTAATTTCTGTAGTATTTGAAGTATTTGAAGTATTTGAAGTAATATTAGTATTTAATAAAATACCTTTACCTGGTAATAATAGATGATCAAAAACGTCTTTACCGAATAATATTTTATCAATATCTGGTAATAACATTGCGGGAACGTGAGTGATTCTATGATCAAAAATAATTTGATTTGATTTTAAATAATCAATAGATATAAGTTTAATTATTTTATGTTTATCTAAAGTTTTTAATGTTTCTATTAACATAGTGCAATGATTACAAGAATCACTATAAAATAAGAACATTTTTAATATTATTAATAATATAACAGTTTTATATAAAAAATGATTAATTTATAATAGTAATATAAATGTTCCATTATAATGAAAAATTAAATAGAATAAGTTTTACTATGAAAGAAGTAGATTTATCTATATTAAATGGTATTAGACGTGTATTACTTATGGATATTCCAATATTAGGATTTATAGGAAATGGTATTGATAGTACTGTAAATATTATAAAAAACACAACAGTATTGAATAATGAAATTTTGGCAAATCGAATAGCTTTAATACCATTGGATATTACAGAAGATTATAATGATAAGTTTATATTTGGTGAGAATAAATTTGAAATTGAATTAAATGAGAGTTGTTCTGAATCAGAGGGTATAAAATTAATAACAACAAAGAATTTAATAGTAAAACAGGATGGAAAAGAAATAAAAAAATTTTTTAAATTACCAATAACGATAACAAAATTACGTAAAAATGAAGAATTACATTTAAAAGCTGAAGCAGTTAAAGAAACAGGAAGAAAGAATGCATCATTTAATATAATTTCAGGTATAACGATATTTAATAAACCAAAAAATGAATTTGTAAAAACAAAAAGTATAATAGAACAAGAGAGGGATTATATAGATGGTGAATATGTATTTGAATTTGAATTAATAAATAATACAATAAGTCATAAATATATGTTATTAAAAGCGGTTGATATTTTAATAAATAAATTAATAACATTAATAGATAAAACAACAATAGAGAAATATGAAAATAATAATTTAACTTATGATTTTAATATACCAGATGAGAATGATACAATTGGGAATATAATTCAATCTTATATATTTGATAATTATGTAATTCCAAAGAAGAAAACAATAGATAATATAGTATGTACATATATAGGTTATAGTGTAAAACATCCATTAGAAAAAGTATTAACGATAAGAATGACATTAAATGAAGAAAAAACAAAGGAAGATTATATGAATTTTATGAAAATAATTTGTAATGAGATAATAGAGAATAAATTACATTTAGTAAAAGAAACTTTTTTAAAACAATAAGATAAAATATGGATGATGAATTACCAGAAATATTAATAAAATATATTCCAAGATTAGAAAATGCGATTAATATATTTTCAAAAGAAGCATTAAAATATTATTTTAATGATTTTTTCGATAATGAATATAAATCGAAAGCAATCGTAGATGATTATGTTGATGATTTTTTAGCAAATAAAAGTACATTAGAAAAAGTTTATAGATTATTAGATAATATTGAATATGAAGAACGAAATGAAATACAATATATAAAAATGTATAAAAATCGTTATAAAAATAAAGAAGATTTATTAATTAAATTATTTAATAATCCATTTAATTTTAAGGATGATGTAAATTACGTTGATGATTTTATTAATGTAATTAATAAAGAACATTATTTAAAAATAGGTTGTGATATACCGAAACAATTAATTCAAGAAGAATTATATTTATATAAGACGAATATACGTGAAAGTTTATATTCAAAATTACATAGTATTTTACCAGAAATTAAAGAATTAGAATTAGAATTTAAAGATAATGATTTTGATTATGTGAATGATATGATGAAAAGATATGGAAAAGATATAGAAAATATGAAAGATGATGAATATGATAAAATAGAAAAATGTATAGAACCAAAAAATAAAAATAATAAAATAGAATTGGATGAATTGAAAGATATAATATTTTGGGATGATGATATAAATAATTATATAACAAAAAGTTTAGAAAATTATGATAATGAAGAGATCATAGAGATATTAAATCGATTATCAGATATAAATTTAAATTTAAATGATATAAATGTAAATATATTTAGTTCAATAAAAGATTTATATAAAAATATAGGTGATGATAACATAGATGTAGAAAGTGTATATGATAATGCAAATAATTATTTAAAAAAGAAAGAAATTGAAAGATTATTAATGATCTTAACAAAATTAAAGAATAATGAAAATAATGAAATAAAAGAATTAATACCAATTTGTAATAATAGAGATAAAGTATTTATAAATGAATATAAATTTGAAAAGGATTTAATAGAAATAATAGATAATGAGGATGAAGATGATCATAATGAAAAATATACAGATTATGGAAATATAATAAAAAATATAGGAACTCAAAAAGTGGAAGATGAAACAAATTTATTTGAAAAGAGTATGATTCGTGAGATAAGTAATGATTTAAATATAGATATCGATGATATGTTAGAATATATGAATAATTTTAGTGATAATAAGAGAATTGAGAGTATGTTATTTTATTTATATTTTACAATTCAAACTAATTTTTATAATAATCAATATGAAGATTTGCAATTAAATAACGAATGTATAAATTATTTTTATGAATATGAAGAACCAATTAAAATAGAAAATCTTTTAGGTGATCCAAAGGTAATTTTTCCAAAAAACAAATCAATATATAGTTATATAAAATGTTGTTTTATGAATATATCAACAAATACGGAACATTATCATAGTGATAAAGATATAGAAAAGAAATTAAAGAAATTAATATTAACAAATGAATCTTGTAAGAATAGATTATTTGAATTGAAAGAATTGTATGAAAAGGATATTTATGATAAAATAAAGGATGTAGATAGTAAGTTTTATAGAAAATTAGTAATACAATTGAAGAATGCGGATAATGATATAAAATATATAAATTATGTGAGGGCATTAAAATATATAGTACCAAAAAGTTTAGGTCGTGTAAATAATTTTATATCGGGTTGTTGTCCTCAATTATTAAATCAAAATTTTGAAGCTTATAATGATATAATAAAGAAAACAGATCAATATTTAAAATACATTCAAACATATTATAATGAAATATTAATATCTTATGAAAAACCGTGGGAAGTAACAACATATTTACCTGAAGAAATAGAGAATAATGATATAATATTATATAAAAATGAGGATGATGAAGATGATAATATAAATAATTATAATATAGAAATAGATGATGATGAAATAAATAAATATTTAGAAAATCAAAGTTTATTGAATAATTATGTTAAAAAGTGTGTAAAAGATTTTATGATGAATGTTATTAATACCCAGGATCATTTTTCATTAGAGAAATTTATTATAGATAAATGTGATATAGTTCATAATTTTAAAATTTTATTATTGGCGGGTTGTTTAGAGGATTCAACATATTTTTATGATCAAATAGATATACTTGAAAATAGTTGTTGTAATGATATAAATTTTACAACAAAACGAAAGAAAATGTATATATATTTAAGTGCAACATATTTAACACATTTCAATTCTGATAAGAATACTGATATTTTTGAGAAAATAAAGAAATTAAGTTCAAAAACAATTTTAACACGGGAAGAATATAATAAATCAATAACGGATTATCGTGAAAAATTAAAAGTAGAAGCAATTAATATTTTAGAAAATTTAAGTTCAGATGATAAAGAAGTTGCAATGATGTTAAAACAATCAGGTATTATAAAAACCTATGATGATTATAATTATAATAATGATGATAATGATAATATCGAACCAATAGTAATTTATAAAGGGGATGATGATAATGATAAATCATTCTATGATTAATTTATCAATTGATTCAAAAGATACATAATCATTAGTATCTTTGGGAACTATAGGATGTAAGCCAATTTTATCTTCACCAACAACCCCTTTAATATTAATATCAATAACTCTTTCTCTTGTATGATTAACATAAATTATGAATTTAACGTGTTTTCCATTTAATTTATAATTGCGATATAATATCATATCAATTTCTAATAAGTATTCTTGTTTTTCTTCATCTTTTTTATATTGAATTAAAAGATCATGAACAATTTGTATATCAGGTGTATTTTCTGCTATTTTATTTGAAATAAATTGATAAGCTTTATTGTAAATAGCTGTAATATTTGAATCAATTTCAGTTTGCCATTCATTATTTCTTAAAATAATATATTTTTCAGGTGTAGAAGGATTAAACATTGAAATAAGTAATTCTAAATATTTTTCATTTGAAAATTCATAATAATAACTATTTTCATTTGTAGTAATATCAATATCAATACTATCAATTTGATGTCGATCTTTTAGTGTATTTGATTTATTGGTAGTATTAATTTTGGAATTATATGGTAAAATAGCGAAGTTTTCTATACAATTTTTCATAGTCATAAAATAAATTATTATTAAAACTAAAATTATAACAATTTTTATTATAGTTTCCATAATTTTATTATAATACAATGTAATTATTTAAGCAAAAATATAATCACTATCATCATTACATTCTTCGGTATTATGACAAAATGGTTTATTAACAATACCCGAATCATCATATTTTGTATAACTTAATCTTTTAACACCGATTGGTAATTCACAGTAATTATCAATACATTTACCTTTATGAGTTTGATAATGTTTATTTTTATTATAAAACGGACAATCTTCATTTTTTTCACAAGGTTTATCCCATATTGTTTGTGGATTTTTAATATTACCAAATGTATCATATTTCATATTACATAATTGTTTATTAATATTTGTTTTATCATTATAACAATGGTATTTAGGATTTTCAATTTCCGGATCTCTTTTTAATCGAGTGATAAAATTTTCAGTAGAATCAATATATAATCCTATTGTTTTATTTGTAGTTATTTTTTTATTAAAATTCCAGAATTCTTTAATATTAAAATCATCTTGTAATTTAATATTTTTCATAAATATGTTAATTCTATTAATATCAATATTATCAAATGAATAGATAAATAAATCAAAATCGGATATAACATTAAAGATATTACTATTTTTGGAAACGGATATAATGCCAAAATCAACATTATCAAAAATAGGAACTTTTGGATTTAATTTAATAAGTTTATATGGTTTAATACGATAAGATTTACTGATAGCATTAATAAAATTCTTATCAGTATCTGATATATAGCCTATTTTTCTATCATTAATATTATGTGTACAATATAAGTTGGGTGATTTAGAAATATAAAAGAAATATTTTTTATTATCTAGGTATTCAATAAGTTTTGATTTATGAAATAATAAAAGATATAGAATAAGTATAATAAATATGATAATAACTAACTTGATCATTTGTTTATAATAAAATAAAATGTTAAATAAAATGTTAAGAATATTGATAACTTTGTTAATATATATTGTTATATTAAGTATATTATATTTATTTGAACCGTCTTTAATGTTTGATGAATCTGGAAAACTAAAAACAATAGGATATACAGATGAAAATAAATCTTTATTTTCTTTATATTTATTATCTCCTATATTAATATTATTTATTTATATAATTACATTGGTTATATGGCGAAATTGATATTTGTAGATATTAATTTTGATGAAACTGAATTAAATGATTATGAAATATTATATGTAGAAAACTTCAATGAATTACATCAAAAAATAATAATGGCATCCCGAATATCTATATTGGAATGTATTAATAATTCAAATAAACAAAAAATAATTATAATAAATGATAGTGTAATAAATGAAAAAGGATTTTGGAATGCTTTAGATGATATAAAATCTCAAATAATTATATATATTAAAGTAATTTGTATTGAAGATATACCAAATAATTTCTTAAAAAAATCAACAATATTAGTTGAAGATTATGTAGTTAATATAAAACGTAAAATAAATCGTAAAATAATACATAAATATCGTGAATTTATGTTAGATTTGAATTATATAGAAGCATTTGTTAAAATGGATAATAATATATTAGATAACTTGAAAAGAAAATATCTATTATGATATAATAAAGGTATATAGCCATGGCGGATAAAGAAGAAAAAGATCGTCAAAATACAGATAGTGAAGAAGAATCTACAGCAGATAAAGGAGTAAATGTTGTATCTGGTATTGCAAATAATGCTGTAAATAATGTTAAAGATATAGCTTCAAATACTACTGCTAAAGTTAGTGAAGAATTAGGGGTTGCTTTTGAAAAAACCACTGAAATGTTAAGTAATCCTAGTGTATTATATGGTCTTATAGCTGTAATTGTAATTGCTATTATATGTGTTGCAGTAGTTTATTATTTTATCGCAAATGCAGTATTTAATAAAAAATCAATTATTATTGAAAAAACTAAATTTCCAATTAAAGGCAATGTTAAATCATCTATATTAATTGAAAATTTTCCATCTGCTGGTAATGGAAATCGAAGAACTTATACATTTTGGGTTTATGTAAATGATGTTAATAATGCAAGTGGAAAACCTAAACATATATTTTCAATTGGTGATGATAGTAATATAATATCTAATTCACCTATTGTTATATTAAAAGATTCAAAATTACTTATACATTTCCCATCTACTAATACCCCCGACAGTATAGATAAAATAACTAATTCAACAGATAATACAGTAGCATTTGATTATTTACCGATGCAACGATGGGTTCATATTGCAGTAGTAATAACAGATGATTATCAAGGTGCAACAATAAGTTTATATATGGATGCACAATTAGTAAGTTCAACTACAAATAATAAAGACGGAGAGACTAATAATAAAAAGAAAATAGAGAATTTAAATTTGGATAAAACCGGAAAATTAATTGTAGGCGGTGATAATACAGCTACATATGGATTTAATGGATTATTAAGTAAAGTAGGTATTCATAATTATGATTTAAATAGTCGTGATATATATAACATCTATAGTGAAGGTCCTATTGATGGTCTTTTAGCTTCTTTAGGATATGGTGTAAGATCGCCACTTTACAAGTTATCAGATTAATATATTTTTTATCTATTTGTTAAATTAAAATGATATATGTATTAATTCAAATAATAATAGCAATTATTATAATTGTGTTAATGGGTGTATTAGCTTATGGTATGTATAATAAAAATGCAAGAGAAATATTATTAGATATAATAACACCAACAACTATAAAAAAGAAAACACAAATAATAGATGGAGTATATGAATATAAAGTTGGTAATAAAATTAGTTTTAATACACGAGATAAAAGTAAAGGAACTTATGTTGATTTAAGTCCTTCGATAAATCAAAAAGGTGGTTCTGTTTATAGTTATAATTTTTGGTTATATTTTCCTGATACGGTTAAAAACGTGACTGAACAGAAAACATTAGTATTATTTAATAAAGGAAGTAATGAATTAGTAAAATATAATAGTGATTTTAGATGTGATACAAATAATAGTGATGGTTGGTTTTTAGTAAAGAATCCTTTAGTTCGTTTAGATTTTGATAATAGTAACCAAATAGATGCTATTATTGTAGAATTTAATAGTATTCAACATCCGGATGTATTTCATTCAGGTGCGAATACTGGTGATAAAAATTGTACTGGAAATATGGTAACAAGGGATAATAATTTAATAGGTATAAAAGATTTAAAAAATAGACAAGATTTGAGAGAACAATGGAATATGATAACAGTAGTAGTAAGTGAAACATCACCAGAAGATGATGTTTTCGTAAGTTCAAATCAAGCAGTCGTAAAACTATATCTTAATGGTTATGCTTATTTAAATAAAGATGGAGAACTTGTGGATAAATCAACTGCAATGAAAACAAATAATAGTGATTTACATATTGGAACAGATAAAAAAAATAGTGATAATGATGTTTTACCTGTAAAGACAGATCCTACTACAACATCAGTAGGAATATCAGATTTAACATATTTCAATTATGCTTTAGAAGATACTGAAATTATTAATTTATTTAAAGGAGGTTGTAATAAATCTACTGCATTAATACCAACAGAATCAGACTTTGATACAGGTCCAGAGGCAACTAATGCATCTTTAGAAATGAAAGCACATACTCATCCTAAATCTCTTTAAATATATTTAAAGAATAATTTATTTTTTTGTTAATAAACTATATTTATTAAAAATAATAAAGATCTATAAAATATTATAAAGATCTATAAATAATTATAAAATAATTATAAAATAATTATAAAGTTCTACATATAATTATAAAATTATTGTAAAATATTATAAAATATTATAAAGATCTACATATGATTGTAAAATATTATAAAGATCTATATATGATTATAAAATATTATAAAGATCTATAAATAATTATTGTAAAGATCTATAAATAATTATAAAATAATTATAAATTATTATAAAGATGTAAAAGATATAATAAAATAATAAATAAATGCCTGTATCTCCATTAATTCAATTAGTATCAATAGGACAAGTAGATCAATATTTATCATTAACCCCTCAATTAAGTTATTTTAAATATGTATATAAAAGGCATACAAGGTTTGCATTGGATAATTTAAAATTAAATTTTGATAGTACAACAGTTCCAAGGTTAGGTAATTCTGAAAATATATGTATAAAAAAAATAGAAAGGCATGGTGATTTGTTAAGTAATTTAACATTAGTAGTAAGGATACCAGAAATAAATTCACAAAAAGATTATAGATTTCGGTGGATTGATAATTATGCAACTTTATTAATAAAAAAAGCGGAATTATTTGTAGGAAGTCAAGGAGTAGCTATAAATACTTTATATGGTGAATGGATGGTAATATGGAATGAATTAACATTATCACCAGAAAAAAAACATAAATATGATATTATAACTGAAAATGTAGCAAATTCTTTAAATCCAAGAAGATCAAATAAACAAATAAAAATAACAAAAAATAACGAAATAGAATATGAATATTATCCAAGTAATCCATCAATAAAATCAAAAAGAATAGGGATACCTTTACCATTTTATTTTTCAAAGAATCCAGCATTAGCGATACCATTATGTGCTCTTCAAACAAGTGAAGTGATATTAAGAATAGAGTTTGAAAATGTAGAGAAGTTATATCAGGTGTATAATAAAGATTTGGATAATGGAATTGGTGAAGCAAAAGGGGGATATGTAAGTCCTTTATTTCATCCAGATAACATAACGATAAATGATTTTGTAAGATCAGAGCAATTAGATTTAGATGCATATATAGAAGCACAATATGTATATTTAAATGAAACAGAAAGGAAGTTAATAACAGTAAATCGTAGGAATAATGTATTTTTGGTAGAGAATGTGTATAAGAAAGATACAACGACGAATAGTATAACAACATCAATAAATTTAGATTTAAATACACCAATAAAGGAGATAATATGGGTGTTAAGGGAACAAAATAATATGAATAATTATAATTTAAGGACAACATATAATTTCGAGAATAAAGAGATATTAAAGAGTGCAAAGATATTATGGAATCGATCGAATGAAAGAGTAGAAGAGAAGGATGGAGTATTTTTTAATAAAATCCAACCATATATACATCATAGTAATATACCAAAAGAGGGAATTTATTGTTATTCATTTGCATTAAGTCCAGAAAAATGGCAACCATCAGGGTATTATAATCCAGGTGGTAAGTTTCCAATAAATACTTCAATTGTATTAGAATTAAGTGATGAAGTGAGAGGTAAAACATTTGATGTGGATATTTATGCTTTACAATATAATATATTTGAAATAATAGGTGGAATGGGTGGATTTAAATTTAGTTAAAAATGTGTTTAAAAAATAAAGATGGAAGTATTTACATTAATAATATTAATTGCAATAATATATTTATTATATATATTAATATCAACAATATCATCATTACGAAGTGAAGTGTATGAAATGAAAACGAAATGTATAAAGAATGTTTATAAAAATAATAAAGAAAAATTAAAAAAAGATGAAGTATTAGATATAAAGAAAGATTTAACAGATAAATATAATTTTTTTACAAATATGTTTAAAAAAATGATATAAGCAATTATTTTTATTATAGCATAACATAATGCCAAGAAAAAAAATACAAAAAGAAGAACCCGCAAAAAAAAATATAGAAGAAATATTAGGTAATACTGAATTAAATGAAAATACAATTGTAAAATTACCTTTAACTGATAGTTTTTTAAGGGATGATATTAGAACAGATATAGAACCAACGGGTTATGATAATGGTAATTTAGAGAATTTTTCAGAAATAACTCAACAAGAACCAATAAAGAAAAGTTTATGTTTATGGTGTAGACATGATGTAAATGATTTTGTGTGTGGGATGCCAATACAATATGATTCATTGACAAATCATTATACATTATATGGTAATTTTTGTTCTTTTGAATGTGCATCAGCATATAATTTTTCAAAGAATACACGTAGTGATCGTGTATGGGATATAAATAATATGATAAATATGATGGCAAAATCATATGGTTATGAGATACCGATAAATCCAGCCCCGAGTTATGAATTGTTAGATATATTTATGGGATCAATGGATATAAAGGAATTTAGATGTGTGCATAAAAATACAGATAAGTTTTATGCAGTAAATATTCCACCACATTCATATGTTCCATCTGTAGCTGAAATATTGAATACATCATATATTAATAATAAGAAGAGTATAAAAAATGTTATAGAAAAAATGATATAAACTTAAAAATTATAAAAAAAATAATGGATTTACATTTTACAAAATATCGTATATCAACAATAACGAGTAATGCAAAATTATTTATTAAAGATATAGAAGATTTTAAAGTTAATTTGATAGAATTATTTAATAATATTACGATAAACTGTGATGATTTATGCGAATCATTTGTATATACATCTAGATTTGAGAATAAAGATAGTATAAATAAGATTGTTCGTGGAAATTATGCAAAGAAGAAGAGAACAGTGCAATATAAAAGAACATTTGATAATCAGATATCTTTTGTATATAAGGTTAGACCAAATTATTATGTGAATGTTAAAGTATTTCAAAATGGAAGTTTGCATATAACGGGTAGTAGAACTATAGAGGATATTGATATACCTTTAAAAAAATTAGTAAATGAAATAAAAACAAATAAAATAAATATATTTGAAACGACAGAAAATTTAGAATATGGTAATATTCAAATTTTAATGATAAATACTGATTTTAAGATATTTAAAGATATTGAACATACATCTAATTTTTCAATTAAACGTAGAACTTTACATACAATATTAATAAATGATTATAATATGATTGCAAGGTTTGATCCATCAACATATCCAGGTGTAAAAATAGAATATTGGTGGAATGATAAAAACAATTTTAGGGATGCATCGGTGCATTATGATATAAGGAATGTTAAATCAAAATCAAATGTTAAAGATGGTATTAAGAAAATAACAATTGCGGTTTTTGAAAGTGGTAGTATATTAATAACGGGTGCAATTACTATATCACAAGTAGATGAAACATATGATTTTATATGTAATATAATAGAAAAAAATAAAGATTCAATTCATTTTAACATTTAGATTGTTCTTCGGTATTATTACCTAATCTAGTATAAGAAGGATTATGTGTTTTAGCATAAAATTGTGTCATATATTTAGATGATGTGGGTTCAATGTGTGGTGGTGCCCAATTTTCAGCGATATTAGCAGCATATAATCCTAAACCAGGATCAGGTGCTTTAAGTTTAATATTATTTAAAGAGTTCTTATTACAATCTAAAAAACTAAATTGTAGTGTGGACGCCATTTTTATTATTCTATTATAAAATAAAATGTCAGATGGATTAAGCAATGATGAATTAATAGAAATAGTAAAAGAAATAAGATCAAGAACCGATAAAATTAAGGAGAATGAATATGTATATTTTAAATCACGTTATGAGCATTTATATAAAATGATAACAGATAAAGATTTAGAATTTGATGAAGAGTCATTTAGTAAAATGTTAAAAAAAAGAGAACAAGTATTATCAGGTTCAAAAGATATAAAAAAAGGTTCAGAAGAAATAAGCACTGATTTTTTTCATAAATATCATCCTGAATTATCGTAATATCATATAAAGATATATTCTATTTATCAAGTCAATAATGTCTTTAAATAGTATAATTAAACAAACACAAGAAATTAAAAGAGAAGATATATCTTGGAATAATACATTACTACAAGTTTTACGTGAAAATCATTATTGGCCTTCAATTCAAACAAAGAAGTTTTATAATAATAATAATTTAATATTGTTACATAATACTTATAAAAGAAAGGATGTAGATTTATTTATTGATTTATATAATGAATGTCGTAGTGTAATTTTAGATTTTTCATCACCAAATGTTATATTATCAAAAGCATATAACGTTCCGGAAACATTGAAATATGAAGATGTAATTGATAAAGATAATATAGAATGTAGTATTGCTTATGATTCAACATTAGTTTATGTATATTATTATAATGATCGTTGGATATTGAATACAAGTACTTGTACAAATATTGATTATTCAAAATTTAATCATCCAACAAAAAATTATGGTGAAATGTTTAATGAAGCATTATCAATGAGTAGAAATGATTTTTTATTAAGTTTAGATAAAAACAATGTATATACATTTGGTATAATACATTATGAAAATAAAAAATATGTAGATTATACGAATGAATTTGGAGAGAATTATAAAAAATTAATATTGTTAAATACAAAAGAAAAATATAGTGATAAAAGTTTAGATGTAATTTTAGATACTAATGTATTAATTCCAAAGAAAATAAATTTAAAAGATGGTTTAAAATTGAATAATATTTATGGATTATTATTTAAAGAGAATGATAAAATATATAAAGTAACTTCAAATAATATTATTTTTCAAGAAGAAACAGATTTTGGTTATCCAAATGTATGGCGTAATATGATATGGGTTTATCAAAAGAATATGGAAGATTTTCATATATCAGATTATATAAAAACATATAATAAAGAAATTGATTATCCATTAGATAATAACGGTGAAAAATTAGATCCTACATATTTAATACATACAACAATGATAACAATGAGAGATATATTATATAATTTATATATTACAACAACCGTATATTATAAAAATTACAATCGATTTAAAATGTCTAAAGATATTGATGGTAAATTACCACCAATTTTACAATATCATTTAGCACAATTAAGAAGACAACAGGTAACAATATATGTTGAAGATACGATAAGTGATAAAGAAGTATTTTGTTATTTATGTTATAGTAATCCGATAAAAAATATAATAGCATTAATTAATTTTTTTGCAACAAATTCAGGTTATGATTTATCAACAAGATCATCATTATGTTTTACTATTTTAAATAATTTATTAATTTAGATCGTTTTTTTAAAAATACACCATCTATTTAAAAAACTAAATGTTTTTAAATTATTATCAGTATCAAATGTATCTAATATTGATTTTTGTCCTTTTTGTTGATAATTAAGATTATCAGTTGTTAAAGATGCCCTTTTTTTATTAAAAGTTTCTTCAAATGTTTCCGTTTCAGATAATATAATTTTATATTTAGAGAGTTTAGAAATTAATATATTAAGATCAACGAGATTTTCAGAAATAAGTCTTCCAGTATTTTCAATAAACACATCAATTTTTTGATTATAAGGAGATGATTGATGAATATTATAATTTCTTTTAATAGCCCATACAACAGCACCTGTTTGTATATCTTTACCAACTGCTTTATCATTTGTTTTTAATAATTTTTTTACATTAATATTATCCATAAAAGTTAATATAAATTTACCATTTTCAGCAATATTTTCAGCAACATTGCGGATAAATCCATCTAACATATCTTCATTTTCAAAGAAATAATGAACGGAAAACATACAAGATACTACATCAAATGTTTTTGGAAAAAACTTTATAAAATTAAAATCAGATGAACCTTTATTATTAAAAATATATTTTAATAATTCTTTACTTTCATTATCATCAATTCCTTCTGCGGCTTTACCATTTCTAATTGATTTTGAACAATCACCGGCAACAAATAACATTGTTAGATATTTCGTTTTATTTTTAGAATTAAGAAATCTACTATAAGCACCAGCTTTTGCATTTGTAATATTATCTAAAGTATAATCAATACCTAATACATTTGTAAAGTTATTATCAATCCAACGATTTAGATCAGATGCTTGACCACAAGCTAATTCTAATAAAGACTTTTGTTTTGAATTATTAGATTTAACATCTACTTTATATAAATCTGCTTTAATGATATGATTATGAAATTGATTCATTTTATTTGAAATTAAATTAAAAGATGATATAGATCTTTTATAATAAACATCTAAACCTGTTAAATATTTTTTTATATTTATATTTATATCTTGTTTTCCACATATCATATCAGTTGATACTTCATTTGTTATAGAACGCCAAATATTCATAGCAACAAAATGACTATTTGCGGTTTTATTAATTTCACCTTCTCCAAAATTATAAATTTTATTTTTATCATGTCTTATACGAAGAGGTATCCATCTTTTTTGTTTCGCTAATAATTCTGTTATATTATCATATGCAAATTCAACTACTGAATGATTTAATATCTCTTGTTTATCTTTTGTAAAACACCGATTATTAATATCAGTTTCTATATATACAGATTGTGGTCCATCGAGATCTAATTGTTTTAGAGTATATATATTTTCCGTAGATCTTTTAATACCTCTATATATATAATCTAAACCATTTTTTACAGATATTGGTTCCATATCAAGATTATTAAAAACTACATTTAATGAATATTCTTTATAAGTTTTACCATCTGATGATAATTTACTTATACCTTTTTCAATTACTATAAAATCAATAGTATTTTGTTCTGGTGGTTTCCATTTTAAAACTTTATTCCAACTTAAATTATTTATATTATTTAATTGCACTGATTTATTAGCATAAGATGCAAATACTGGTATTTTTGTAGGAGTAAAAATCAATCCATCAATATGATAATCATATGTATCAGTATTTGATAATATTTCATTACAATTATTTAAAATATTACCAGATATTAATTGTTGTTTTATAATAATATCGTGGCTATGTTTATGTTTTATAGATTCTAAGAATTTTTTCATATAATCATATCTTGAAGTATTATCATCTAATAATGGATGAATATATACCGCTTTATTTTCATAATAATATATATCAAAAATAGCAAAAAGATCTTTCGTATTATTCTTTAATCGATTTTGACATAATACTAATTCACCATCTAAAAGACAATTTTTAGCATTTGTTATAATATTACAACCACGAACTTGCTTACTTGATGTTTCTATTAAATAACATTTACTTTCATTATCAATATATAATAGAAAACGATCACCATCTGCTTTTTCTGTTACTGCATAATTTTCAAAAATAGAAGTTACACCATATTCTTCTATAGAAGCTAAATTATGTTTTTCTAAAGTTGCTGGTTTAGGTGCAATCATAACAACATTATCCTGTAAATCTTTTTTTATAACATTTTGTGTAAATATTGATTCTATTAATTTTTTATATTTATTTAAAGTATTTTGTTGTTCTTCTTTTTTCAAAGGAATTATATTATTATCTAATATAAAATGCAATTCACGTATATAATAATCATAATTTAATTCTTCATTTGAAATAATAGAATATATATATTTAGGACTTTTTGTATTGAAAATTATATTTTTAAAGTTTTCATTTAATTGAAGTCCTTCTGTAATAACCTCACATTTATAATACAATTTATGATAATCTTTTTTCTTATAAATTAATTCTTTTTTCATTCTAAATTGTTTTACCATATCTTTTATATTATCATCATCTTCATTTATTGTTACATATTCAATTGTTTCTTTTTTTATTATAACATTATAATCATATTGTTCATTTACTTCTTCATTTTGTGTTATTATATTATATTTTGTTATAAAATCATTATGGGGTATGATATTTGTTTTTCTATAATTTTTAATTTGTAATTCATCATTTATTTTATAAATATTATCATTTACAACAATTTCTAAAAAACTATTTGATGTTGATAATGTAAAATTATTATTGATAAGAAATGAATGAAAATTATTAAAGTAACTAAGATTTTCATTTTCAATTAAAATAATATACATTTATTATATAAGTCATCTTATAATCTTAAATCATTTTTATTATATATTTTTAATCATTTTTTAATAATAAATTTACTATGTTGTGTTTCACATATATTCTGTTTTCGATATTCAAATGAAATATCCAGTAAAAAAGAAAATAATTTGCATATATATATATTCCATTTATCTTGTGTTATACCATCCATTATCAATGATACACCACGTTTTGTATATTTATTTGTTATTTTTTGTGTAGCAATAAAAATAAATAGTTTATTTTTAATAATATTATTATCTTCATATAAATCTAATGATTGTTTAAAAAATTCTAAAGGTGATATATTTTTAGTTTCAACTTTATTTATTTTTATTTCTTGTTTATTTCCCATAAGATCTTGAATATCTTTTATATTTTTAGAATCTTTAAGATCTTTATGTTCTTGAATATCTTTTGTA
>TARA_B100001778_G_scaffold27937_1_pt1 | contig 19477 bp, 19 predicted proteins | sample TARA_B100001778 | Tara Oceans TARA_B100001778 (sample SAMEA2623826) | marine metagenome | biome: marine biome (ENVO:00000447); feature: deep chlorophyll maximum layer (ENVO:xxxxxxxx); material: "saline water (ENVO:00002010), including plankton (ENVO:xxxxxxxx)" | depth 40 m
GGCGTTGTTTTGCTCGGATTTGTCGTGACACACATGATCGGAAACCTTCATCTGTACGAAGGCCCCTTGGAAATTCACGAGTATGCCGAAACGTTGCGAAACCTCGGAACCGATATCGTTCCAAGAACTTGGCTGCTTTGGGGCGTGCGCCTCTTACTCATTGCCGCTTTCGCTGTTCATGTCCACTCTGCTTACACGCTAAAAGAAATCAGTCGAAAGGCTAACACCCGAGCAAACTTCACCGACGGTAATAAGAAGTACGCTTCCTCTCAGGATTTTATTGCAGCAAATTATGCAAGTCGCACGATGCGGTGGACCGGACCAATTGTTCTCCTCTACCTTTTCTTCCATTTAGCTGACCTGACCTGGGGGTGGTTCAGTAAGGACTGGGTTTTAGGAGATCCCTACAACAACATTGTCGTCTCAATGGGCAATATCGGTGTCGCACTTATTTATGTCGTGGCGAACATTGCCCTTGCCATTCATATTTACCATGGAACGTGGAGCCTTTTCCAAAGCCTTGGAATAAACAGTCCGAAAATTAATAAAGCCCGTCGTTCATTTGCTAAAGGTTTAGCAGGAATAATCCTGATTGGAAATCTAAGTTTTCCAATAGCAGTTACAGCTGGGTTAATTGATCAAGACAACTGCGAGGCTCCATGTGGGATCACAGCATACGAAGCCGAGAAGGAGGCAAAAGAATGATTGGTGAAATTAATTCGAAAATTCCAGAGGGACCGATAGCGGACAAGTGGTCTAGCCATAAATTCGATATGAAACTTGTAAACCCCTCAAATAAGAGGAAGTTTGAAGTCATTGTTGTGGGAACGGGTTTAGCAGGCGCTTCTGCAGCGGCAACACTTGGGGAATTAGGTTACAACGTTAAAGCTTTCACTTATCATGACAGTCCAAGAAGGGCGCATAGTATCGCAGCCCAAGGTGGAATCAACGGTGCGAAAAACTACCAAAATGATGGAGACTCCGTATACAGATTGTTCTACGACACAGTTAAAGGCGGTGACTACAGAAGCCGAGAAGCTAATGTACATAGGCTCGCTGAAGTTTCCCTAAATATCATTGACCAGTGCGTTGGACAAGGAGTTCCCTTTGCACGTGAATATGGCGGCCTCCTTGACAACAGGTCCTTCGGCGGGGCTCAAGTAAGTCGCACCTTCTACGCTCGTGGCCAGACCGGTCAACAGTTATTGCTTGGTGCCTATTCAGCCCTAATGCGCCAGGTCGGTGCCGGTTCTGTTGAAATGCATACACGAACCGAAATGCTGGATCTTATCGTTCATGACGGCGCCGCACGAGGAATAGTTGTCAGAGACCTGATAACTGGGGACGTAAAAAGCCATACAGCACATGCTGTTGTTCTAGCCACAGGCGGATACGGAAATGTGTACTATCTGTCCACAAATGCCATGGCTTGTAACGTCACTGCAGGATGGAGAGCACACCGACGAGGCGCTCTATTTGCTAACCCCTGCTACACACAAATTCACCCCACCTGCATACCAGCAAGCGATGAGTTCCAATCAAAATTAACACTAATGTCAGAGTCTCTTCGAAACGATGGGCGAATATGGGTCCCCAAGAGCCATGACGAAGCTCGAGTAGTCTCCGATATCCCTGAGGATCAAAGATATTACTACCTTGAAGAAAAATATCCTGCCTTCGGAAACCTTGTCCCACGAGATGTGGCATCCAGAAATGCTAAAACAGTCGTTGATCAAGGACTCGGAGTCGGGCCACTAAAAAACGGTGTCTATCTGGACTTCGCAGACGCTATTAAACGAGATGGCGAAGACACCATACGTGCCCGATACGGAAACCTTTTCCAGATGTATGAAAGAATCACTGGAGAAGATCCATACAAAAACCCCATGCGCATATACCCAGCAACTCACTACACAATGGGTGGTCTCTGGGTTGACTACGAATTGATGAGTAATGTGCCTGGTTTATTTGTGATCGGTGAAGCTAACTTCTCAGACCATGGGGCAAACCGGCTTGGTGCATCTGCTTTAATGCAAGGACTTGCAGATGGATACTTTGTCCTTCCTTACACAATTGGTAATTATCTTGCTCCTCTCCTCGGCGAAAGCACACTTGATGAAAATGATCCTGCGTGCGCAACCGTTGTCAATGAGGTGGCCGAGAGAACACAAAAATGGCTTGCCGTCAACGGGACACGTTCCGTTGATTGGTTCCACCGTGAATTAGGAAAACTAGTTTGGAACTTTATTGGAATGGAAAGAGATAAGAATGGTTTAGAAAAAGCCTTATCTGAAATTCCATCACTGAGAGAAGAATTCGAAAAGGATGTTCGTGTGCTTGGCGCCGCCGATAATTTAAATACCTCCCTAGAAAAGGTTGGAAGAGTCGCCGATTTCTTCGAATTAGCAGAGCTGAAAGCACGAGATTCTCTTGAACGAAACGAGTCATGTGGAGGACATTTCAGAACTGAGAGTCAAACACCTGAAGGTGAAGCCCTTAGAGACGATGAGAACTATGCTCACGTCTCTGCATGGGAATGGGGCGGAACATCAGATTCTGCTGTCCTTCATAAAGAAGAATTAACGTTCGATAATGTCCCGCTGACGCAACGGTCATACAAATAGGAGAACGCCATGGAAAACACAATGACATTAACCCTTAAGGTTTGGCGGCAAAACGGACCTCAAGAAACTGGCCGTTTCGAAACGTATGAAGTGAACGAAATTAGCCCAGATATGTCTTTTCTTGAAATGTTTGATGTTCTCAACGAGAACCTAACAAACGATGGTGAGGAACCAGTAGAAATCGCAAGCGATTGCCGTGAAGGAATTTGCGGCACCTGCGGATGCATGATTAATGGAAAAGCGCATGGACCTGAAAAGGCTACAGCAACATGCCAACTTCACATGAGAAAGTTCAGTGACGGTGACACAATAATCGTTGAACCATGGCAAGCAGCTTCATTTCCTGTCATAAAAGATTTAGTTGTTGATCGATCTCCACTTGATCGCATCATGGAAGCCGGAGGTTACATTACAGTTCCTACGGGTTCGGCACCTGATGCGAACCTGATTCCGGTTCCTAAAGATGCCGCAGATACTGCCTTTGATGCTGCAGCATGCATTGGTTGCGGAGCTTGCGTAGCAGCGTGCCCCAACTCTGCCGCTCAGCTCTTCACATCTGCGAAGATACAACACCTCAACCTACTGCCACAGGGTCAGCCTGAGAGGTGGTCAAGGACTGAGGATATGGTTGAGAGAATGGAAGAGTATTTTGGTTCATGTACAAACCATGGAGAATGCCACGAAGCATGCCCGAAGGAAATTCCTCTAGATTTTATTGCATACACCAACCGAGATTACATAAAGTCAAAACGTAAGAATAGGAAATTACTAGGACAGATTTCTTAGAACGGAGACTTTTGTTTCAAGCAACTTTCTAGAAGGTCCTTATAGTTCACTATTGAATAGTTGCTAAAGTAAGGATCTTTTGCTTGATCGTCCCATTTCCTCAATGAAACTGCAGCTTTCCAGTACCTATTTCCTTGAAACTCCTCTAGTTCAGTTTCTGTGAACGGTCCACCTTGTAGCTCTAAACTCCTAACTGAAGCGGCAGAGAGCGTGCTCATGTAGTTAGGGTCTGTTGCGCATAGCCACCGTTTTGCCTCAACATGAAGAGCGACTGGTTGTACTACAGCGTCAGTATAAAATTCATTTAAATAGTTAGCTCCAAGTACCTCATGAAAGTGATCTCTTGGCGAATGTAGTTCGTCAATTTTCTGTTCCTGAAGGAGGAGGTGGCCTAAATCGTGTAACAGCGCCGAAAGAATAACTTCTTTCTCCTCTCCTGCTTTTTCAGCAAGATACGCTGCCTGCACAGCGTGACTCTCTTGAGTGACAACTTCCGTGTATTTCGTTCGTCCATATTTTTCATAAAGTTGGATGAGGTGATCAACTGGTGATTTTAAACTATTCATGACACAAATTTTCTACGTAGCCAGGATGACAGTAATTCAATTGCGTATACCACCACAAAAATGCAGAATATGATTCCACCAAGGGTTTCAAAATTTAATGTCTTAGCCGCATTGATAGTGAGAAATCCTATTCCCCCGCCTCCAACAATACCGATCACGGTTGAACTTCTTATTGAAACATCGAATAAGTAAAGCGAGTTCGAAAAGAGAGACGGCGCAACTTGTGGGAATACTCCAGTGACTGACTCCTGAATCCGTGTTGAACCCGTAGAGGTAACACCATCTCTAATATTTTGTTTTGCTTCTTCAATAGTGTCGGAAAATAGTTTCACGACAAAACCGAACATTCCGATAGCCATTGCTAATGTCCCTGTTTTAGGACCAGGGCCGATAGCAGCAACAAATATAACCGCTAAAACTAATTCTGGAAGGCACCTCACCGACAGGTTAAAAAATCTGGAGACTCTATAAATAAATTTTCCAGGAGCGGTGTTACTAGCGGCGAGAAAAGCAAACGGTATAGCGAATATCAATGCAATCGATGTGCTTGCTAACCCAATAGCTATAGTTTCCAGCATGTCGCTAACTATTCGGTCGGTAAACCATGACCAATCATCTGGAGTTACTCTTCCTAAAAATTCTGGGAATTTACCGCTTCCAGTGAATAGTTCTCCCCATACGGAACTAATACCATCGCCTGGTTGAGTTAACGATAAGACAAGTAAGGAGAAAAGACCCAGCCCTACTAAATTTACTTTTACTCTATCTGAGGTCCAAGGTTGGGTGAGTTGGACTTTAGATTTCTTAAAATGCGGTGAATAGATATTATGTGAATCTTCATCTGAATCTAGTTTTGAGATCTCTGTGATAGTTGGCTGAGGCTTCCTAACAATTATATTTGCTAGCTTGGTTCCTATACTATTGCGTTCCAGATGACCTCCTCTCAGCATTGAGTGGCTTCTATTGCCACTAAAGAATCGACTACCGAGGATTGGTTGTTTCTTTACAGTATTTTTAGTTGTCCCTAATAAGGTGTGGCGAGTAATGGCTGATAGTAATTCCATGAGAATGACCATCAAGGTGATTAATAAAGTAACACCGAGCATTTCTTGATATCTTAGGTTGCCTTGGTAACCTCTGAAAATAACTCCGATTCCGCCAGCTCCAACCCATCCGAGAATATTCGCTGAACGGAAACAAATTTCAAGGCGATAGAGTCCTACTGCTATAGCAGTAGGGACTATTTGACTCCAGACTCCTGTAATTGTGTCCTGAAACCCGCTAGCACCAGTTGAAGTAACTCCCTCTCGCGGACCCGAATCAATTTCTTCAGCCGCATCCGTGATCAATTTACCTATCATTCCGATTGAATGTAAACCCAACGCTAAGATCCCAGCAAGAGGCCCAATTCCGTATACCCGCACAAAAAAGAGTGCGAAGACTAGTGCCGGGATTGCTCTTGCAAAAACTATTGCTACGCGCGATAAAAACCGAATAAACGCTAAGGGCATAACATTCTTTGCTGCAAGGAGCCCTAAAGGTATTCCTAGGATTAAGCCTAAAAAAGTACCAGCGAAGGCCATAAGGAATGTATCCCAAACAGCTTTCGCTACTACGTTTAGGTCTTCGCTCGGAATAAATGGAGGCCACATCCGTGCTAAAAGATCTTGCGTTTCAGGCCAACCACGGAAAATATCAATTACACCCTGTGGAGTAAGATTTACTTTATTGATTGACCATATAAATGCGGCCAAAAACAAGAGAGAAAACGACCACATTTGAACACGTTTTCGTGTAATAGGTTGAGATATGCTCGTTTCAGGAGTGTTAGTTGTGGAAGTTTCGCTCAATGTAAGTTACTTTCTAAATAAGTACCTCAGAGTATTCAGCACGCTTTTCACCGCCAGGGTCAAGTTCACGATAAACACCCATAACGCTCTGTTGATCGATCGAATCATCCACAGGAGTATCAAGAACTATCTTTCCATCCCTGAGACCTATTAGTCTGTCAGCCCATCCCAATGCGAGATCTACCTGATGAAGACTACATAACACAGTTATATTGTCTTCAATGCAACATTGGACCAGCAAGTCCATAACCTGTCCAGAAATTTCTGGGTCAAGAGATGCAACTGGTTCATCGGCTAAGACAATTTTTGGTTTTTGCATCAATGTTCTAGCAATCGCTACTCGTTGTTGCTGTCCACCCGATAATGTATCCGTACGTTGCCAAGCTCTTTCAGCAAGACCTACCCTTTCTAATTGTTCAATAGCTTCTTTTCTCAATTTTTTCGGATACATTGAGGCGCCTATCCTCGGCCCCTTCAAACGACCAAGAGTTCCGGTTAATACATTTTCAATGCAGGTCAATCGTCCAACAATATTGAATTGTTGAAAAACGAAACCAACTTCTTTTCTAAGGTTTCTTAAATCTGTTCGGTTGAGATTCGGTACATTCTGCTCAAGGACGGTGACAGAGCCCTCTGAAGGAAGATGGAGCCCATTTAAATGCCGCAGAAGCGTAGATTTCCCAGACCCAGATAGGCCAATTATAACGAGTAGTTGACCTTCTGGTACAGCAAAAGATACTCCATCTAATGCACGAACTGCCCCGTTATCAAAGGTCTTTACCAGGTCACATACCTCAACTGCAGTTTTCCCTAACGCCGGGACATGCGCACTGTCCACGACGTCAGGGGTTGAAATTGCTTCAACTGCCATGTTTCTTAACCGCACTTACTTGCTTTAGTAACTTCACAAACCTGACGGATCCCATCATAGAACGCATCGGTCTTCGGGACGTATCCCCATGTGTCATCTTCATCAGCGAAGCTGCAGTTGTTATCTTCTAATGTTCCTTCACAAAAGCCATTTTCGATGGCCCATGGAACGTTGACATTCTCGGCCATGACTTCTTTCCACCTTGCAATAAAATCTGCTGGCAAGCTGTTAATAATTGCCATCGGAGCTCCTGAAATTGTTTGACTCTTCCAAATAATTCGCAGATCTGCATCTTCTGGGTTTACGTTCTCATCTCCAACATCATCGATGACACCTTTGATGTCTCCACTGTTTATGAGTTGGCTTGTGACCATGGTGTCGTAGGCGAATCCGGCATCGCATTCACCATTTGCGACAGTGATAGCTGATGCATCATGACCCCCAGCAAAGACAGGGGTAATATCTGTTGAAGTCTCAGAAGGGTCGAGACCGGCGGATATCATACCTTCCGATGGGAATAAGAATCCAGAGGTTGATCCAGGGTCAACAAAGCAGACTGTTTTACCAGCTAATTGTTCAATTGAAGTGATTCCACTATCTGGTTGTGTAACTAGATAACTTTTGTAACCTGGCTCAATCGCAGGGTCTCGAGTCATAACTCCAGCAACATCTACATCTGCTCCGTTATTGGTTGCGATCACATAGGAAAATCCACCAAATTGTCCAACATCGATTCGACCAGCAATGATTCCTTCAATAATACCTGCGTATTCTGTGGCTTGAAAAAAATCTATTTCTTCAAGTCCATCAATTTGTGCAATCAAAATTGCTCGTGTCGTCTCGTAATCTGCTTCGAGGCTACTAGCGGCTTCGGCAGGTACTGCTCCGAAAACTATTTTTGATGGCCAGTCATTGTTAGAACTTTCGTCGTCATCTCCACAGGCGACAGTGAGAACACTCATTGTCACAAGAGCTAGCAAAATTGAAAAAATTCTAAAGAATCCTTTTTTCCTTTTCATTATTGTTGTCCCTCCTAATTAGGGTCAGTTCTTCACTTGTGTGAATAATTGTTACTACAAACATAAATTCATGAATTTACGAAAAAGTATCCTTTGGATTAACTTCGCCCAAAAAGAAAGCAACATCGAAAGGTCAGTTAACCTTGTCGTTAATTTTTTGATATTTCGATGTAATATTGGCAACCTTTCGATCACCTTATTCATCTAATTTTCACGATGGCGTTACTCTGAATTTCTTTACGATAGGTAGGTTTTAAACTGATGTTCTTTATTGAGGTAAGTTATGGGTCGTTTACAGTTAGCTCTGAATGTTTCTAATTTGGATGAAAGCATTGATTTCTATTCACGAATGTTCGGAGTTTCACCAACGAAATTAAAACCTGGTTATGCAAATTTTGAAATTTCAGATCCTCCTCTGAAGTTAGTGCTTTTTGAATCAACAAAGTCAGAAGCGGGAACAATTAACCATCTTGGAGTAGAAGTCACAGAAGTGGCAGAGGTTTCTCAGGCTGAGTCACGTTTGACTTTCCGTGGGCTCGATACGACCGGAGTTGAAGAAACACTCTGTTGCTATGCAGAAAAGACTGAAACATGGGTTGAGGGACCCGATGATCTCAAGTGGGAATGGTATGTTAAACAGGGCGACTCCGAGCAATTTGCAAACGTAGTCACAAACACCTCTTCCGATTGAAGCAAATACCTAATTGGAATTCGTCTGATAGGCTCCTGAAATCGCTATAACAACACCGATGATTGCGAAGTACGAAATAGAATCACCGCGAAACATAACACCTAAAATTGCAGCTTCAATTGGAAAAAGATATGCAACTATTGAGGAGCGGACTGCTCCTACTCGGCCGGTAAGCTTACTCGACCAGATATAGGCGATGCCGGTTCCACCTGCACCCAAAACAAGACAGGCAGACATTGCTTGTAAAGAAAATGAACTTGATAAAGTTCCATAGATTCCTAGAGGAGTTGTCAACAAGGTTGCTAATGTCAAAGCTCGTCTAACCACGGGAATTGAACCGTATTGACTTTGGAGTGGGCCGGCTAGGTTAAATCCAATCCCATATGAAATAAATGCCAAGAACATGAGACCAACTCCGAATGCGTTTGTGTTGTCAGTAGAAATTTCTGGGCTACTGATTAACACGATCCCAATTAAACCGATACAGATTCCTTTGAGTCGCTGGGGTGAAGTGGAGACTTGAAAGAATGCTGCAGCGATCATAACGGTCAATATCGGTACTGCGCTGTAGAGCATTCCGGTCATTGAGGAGTTAACCCATTGCTGAGCAATCGGGAACATTGATAACGGAAAAGCCATCCAGGTAAATCCCAGTAGCATCACTTTTCTCCTATCAGATGCGCGAACCGCTTCGCTGTTACTTGGGAAAATCCATATAGTTAAACATCCGAATAGAACTCTCAACCATGTAATCAAGCTTGGGTGGAAATCATCCAATGCGATATCTATGAATAGTGGGGAAGCTCCCCAGAGACCAGCCGTTCCGATTATGAGAAACCAGTCATGCTTTTCGAAAGATGCTGTTTCTGAATCCAATCTGAGATCACCGTCTATTTTCTCATAGTCAAGTTTACGAATTTGACAATAGCTCAAGTATCTTTTCTGCAAGAGCTTCACTCGCTGCACAAACCCCACTCCACCGTTGTGTGATGTCTGTAGTATATTCAAACGGCCTACCGTTAAGATCTACAAGTACTCCTCCTGCAGCTTCTAGAAACACTTTTGCGGCGGCAAGGTCAACAATTCGATGAGTGTTCGAACCAGGGTCAAGAGCTGCGTCGAGAGACCCCTCGGCAACAAGTGCGCCTTCAATTGCAGACGAACCAAGAATTCTTATTTTGTGGCACGCTTTTGCGACTTTCAGAAATTTCTCTCCATTACCTTTCGGTCGGATCATTGAAATTGTGCTGGTTGTGAGTTGTGTTGAGTAACTTGTTTTATAACTAGATGATTCACCTCGTTTTGCCCACCATACCTTATCGCCCTCAAACCAATATGTATATCCTTCTACGAAAGTAGAATCTTTAACGAGAGCGGCGGTGAATGCGCTAAAGGGAATTCCGGTCGTAGCGTTACCTGTTCCATCAACTGGATCAATTATTAAAGTAACAGATGATCCTTTATCTATAAAGCCTTCTTCTTCGCTTAAAATATTGATGTCGAAGGAGTCGACTTTTTCGATCACTGCTGATTCGACTAATTCATCTAATAGTTTAGTAGGGGTTCCATCTTTACCCATGCGGTGTGTTTCTCGGAGTTTAGAAAGTCCTACATTGTTCTTTGCGTTATGATAAGCGGCAATAGCGGCATCAGCAGCTTCGGAAATAATCGGCGAAATATTTTTCATCTTTTAACTGAGAAATGAGGGTTCGTTGGAGCGAAGAACTTTTACTACTTGAGGCCATCGGCCTTTGCTTTGAACGATTACCAGATCTTCAGAACAACCAATTCGAAGAGTCCCTTCTTTTTCAAGTCCGATTATGCTAGCTGGACCTTTTGTGATGAGATTGATAGCTTCAACGAGACTGCATATTTTCATTTCGGCCATGAGAAACGCTGATGCTAACATTGATGAAGGCATATAATCCGAAGCGAGGGCTGTACAAAGGCCTAAGGAAATTACTTCCCTTGCAGAGACATTTCCACTATGAGAACTGCCCCGTAAGGCATTAGGTGCACCCATTACAACAGCCAAACCATTTTCAGCAGCGTACTGAGCGGCCTCAATAGTCACAGGAAATTCAGCTATCTTTGCGCCTTCGAGTATTGCATTTCGAACCTCATCACTGTTTTCTAAGTCGTGGGCAATTAGTTTTATTTTTTCGTTCTCTACGAAGGGCCGTAGTTTCTTTCTCGTTGCTTCTAATTGGCTGAAAGTTGCTTCAGCTTCTGTGATTTTTTTGTTTACATATTCCTCTACGGTCATTCCAGGTTCAAGTTCGTGTTTTTCTACTGAAGCTTCAAACTGTTTTCTATCTCGATATTGTCCTTGTCCCGGTGAGTGGTCTTCAAAAGATACCATCCAGTTAGTTTCATGTTTTTCGGAATTGAGGTCCTGAATTAAAGCTTCTACTCCGACTTCATCACGTGCCTCAATGCGATGTAGAACTTTATGTGTTACCTGTGAGTCAGGATTTGATACTCTACTTAGGATTACTTTTCGAAGTTCTTTAGCCCCTTCTACAGATCTACCCATCTTAGGGTTGTCTTGATAGCCGACACCATGAGCTATCGTCGTTATTCCTGCTGCACGAACGCGACTTTCATATGAAGATAGTGCATAGTTGGTGTCAAAACGCACGTTTGGTCGTGGCGAAATCTCCTTTTCGAGTCCATCACTATGAGAGTCCACCAAACCAGCCATGACAAAGCAACCGTAGGCATCTATAGCTCCTTCGGGTGCTGCAGCATTCGTAGATATGGAGGTAAGGATCCCATCTTCGATGACAATAGTTGCTTCGTCAAGAATTTTATTTTCAAGAATAAGCCTACAGTTTTTTATAGATAATGTTTTTGCTTGGGTCGGGGTTGTTATTGTCATGATGCAACACTTTCTAGTGCTCGGTTAATTACTTCATCGGGGTGACCTTGGTCGATAACTTTTCCATTGGAGAGAACTACAACACGATCGGCCAATCGAAACATGGCATCAAGGTCGTGGAAAACGCTCAATATCGTCGTATTATCTTCGGCTAAATTTTGGATAACTTGTAAGACTGCTTCACGGTTTTTCGGATCAAGAGCCGAAACTGGTTCATCAAGAAGCAAAAGAATTGGTGGTACAACTATTCCTGCTGCTAGATTAACCCTTTGTTTTTCTCCCCCAGAAAGCAATGTTGGATAGGTGCCCCATAATGATTCATCTATGTTGAGCTTTGTGAGAATAGCTGCTGCCATTTCATCAGCTATTGCTTCATCAATTCCCTTTTTGATTGCAGATTTAATAACAATTTCTTTCACACCTCGCCTGGGTTCAGCTTTTAAGAATTGAGAAACATACCCTATTTGGTGTTCCCGTAGATCTGCTATTTGGTCATCAGTCAAAGTTGTTATTTCATAGCCCGTTCCAACATTGAACTCGATTGAACCGGAATCACTTAAATACGTTCGGTGAATACATTTTAAAAGACTTGATTTACCTGCTCCTGATGTTCCAGCTAGTGCGACGTGCTCACCTTCATAAATATCAAGGTCAACTCCATTAAGTCCCTCGATTAAACGTCCGTCAACTGCATGTAGCGTAAATGATTTGTTTAGATCGCATATACGAAGAAGTGGTTTTTTCATATCAACCCCTTGCCGCAGCTACAAGCTTCTGACTATAAGGGTGTTGCGGGTCTTCTAGTAATTGATCGGTCAATCCAACTTCTACCGTGCGACCATGATGCATAACCATGCATCGTCTTGTAAGCATTTCAACTACATTGAAGTCATGGCTGACTACGACAGCTGCGATTCCTGTTTCATCAAGTAGTCCTCGTATGAGATCTAGAACACCTGCAGCAACGGATGCGTCTAATCCAGTTGTTGGTTCATCAAGTATTAGTACTGGCGGCTTGTTGGCTAGTGCTTTCGCTAATTGTACACGTTGTCTCATCCCTCCAGAAAAGGTCTGGACGGGGTCATCCATTCGGTTTAGAGGAACTTCTGTTCGGTGGAGTAACTCGGTTGCTCGATCTCTAATGTCTTTGAAGTTTCTCCATCCAGCAGCCGTTAGGCGTTCAGCAATATTACCTCCAGCTGAGATTTTAAGATCTAGCCCTTCGCTTGGGTCTTGATAAACCACTGCTAGCTGATCTATTCGCAGAGATCTTCGGGTGCTGTCATCCATCTCGAAGATATTTTGCTTTCCTCCTTCTACGCTTACTAATCTAAGATCTCCCTTTGTCGCTTTCTGATCCCCAGCGATGCATCGCATAACAGTGGATTTACCAGATCCGGATTCGCCTATAACTCCTAATGCTTCACCCGGAGAGGCATGAAGGCTGACGTCCCAACACCCGACAACTGAGTCGTATGTCTCGCTGACGTTAGTTCCGAATGTCGGTCCAGTCTCGTCAGCAGCTGCATGGTTATTTGGTCCGTATATGCAACCTAGGCCTTCTAGTTGAATTGATCCTTTTACCACAACTCACCCACCTTAAAGTCTTGATCATTAGCTAAATCAGGGTTCTGCTTGCGATTGCACCAATCTGTATCACTGCACACCCATTGTGATGACCCGTTTTGTTGCGGGATCTCGACAAGGTAGCTAGCTTCACCATTATCACTCTTTATTCCGATCGTTCCGCAGTATCTACAGACAGCGTTTACTTCTTCGACCTGAAATGGAACGTCATCAAATGTCAAAGGTTCAACATCTGTATATGGTGGCACGGCATAAATTCTTTTTTCTCGGCCTGCCCCGTATAGGGCAAGGAAATGTGCTTGATGGAGCTTTGGGACGTCCCATCTTGGTATTGGCGTAGTCGCTATGATGTATCTTCCATCAATTAAACATGGATACCCAGTTGTTTTCATGATGACACCGTTATGTACGATATCTTCATACAGACTTACCCAAATTTTTGCGTAGTCTGCTTCAGCGTGCATTCTTCTTAGTTCGTTCATATCACGTTCCACCTCACGAAGAGGTTCGGGAACAGGTACTTGCAAAATTAATATCTGATTTTCTTGCAACTCATCTTCAGGAACTCTATGACGAGTTTGGATTACGTTAGCTTTCCTTGCATCGGTTGTGGTCTTAACACCTTCTGAGTTTCTGATAAGTCGTCGTAGGTTAGCTGCGTTTACTCCACCATCTTCTCCTTGGTCATAAACCTTAACTACAGACTCGTTCCCAACTACTGCAAGAGTAATTTGTAAACCCCCAGATCCCCATCCTCGAGCTACGGGCATTTCTCTAGATCCAAATGGCACCTGATAACCAGGAATAGCAACTGCTGTTAGCACTGCACGTCGTATTTCTCGTTTCGTGTGCTCGTCCATTATTTGGTTTCGGTTACGTTGAACAGTTATTACATCTTGGAGTGTCATGACTTTCCTACTTTTTCTCTAAAGCATGGTGGCTTTTTATAGCTTCGCCTTTTCTATCTCTGTCTAGGATTGCTTTTCTTGCAGCGATTTTCCGTTCCATCATTGATCGAAATGTGACGTAGTGAGGGAGTTTCAAGTGTTCTAAAAACCCTGATGAGTCAAGACCATCAGTCGTCATCAAAAGTGATTGTTCGAGCCAACTTCCTTCGGGTTCGCGATTCAATGCAACATCTAAATTTGCCATAGCTATTGCTTTTCGCTCGTTATGCCCAAAGCAAATCCCATATCCGACGTCAAACCGTCCCCTATCTTCATCAATACCGTCTAGATCCTCGATTGCTTCGACCTCAGTAATTCTGACGTGTCCAATTTTTACAGGTTCACTTGTATAAGGGTGCAACACGGTAATGGGTAGGCGACCGTGACGAACTTCTCCAAGAGTTACCTCATTTATGTTGTTGTCAGGACCTAGGATATTGCGGTACCAAAGTTGTACCAAAGCACCTGTCTCAGCGCGAGCCATGGTTGATAGTAAAGATGATCGAGGAGCGCCAGGTCTAGCAGGTGTTCGCGAAATATCAACTGGTTCGGGGTCTGCATCTGACCTTCGTTCAACAACAGCGTCCATTGCGCGCAGTACATCAAGAAGTCGACCTGGTACTCTCGGTTTATCATGTTCATTTGTAGTAATTTCAAAGGTCTTTTGTTTGTTGTCATGGTGCTTCGCTGATGCTTCAACTGCGTCAGTTCTCGCTTTATTTTCATCCCACTCTTCTAACAACCGTCCGGTATAGTCAAGAGTTTTTCCTAGAAGTTGGGGGCCAGGAGGTTCTCTAAATGCAGGGACAATTCTTCGGAGGACATCTATCTGATTTACATGAGTAACTTCGGTATATCCGAGTCTGGGCAATGTTGATTTATGAGATCGAAGTAAGTGAGCTGCTTCAATTAGGTCTCCCTCAGCTTGACGGAAGGCAATAGCTGCAAGCTTTTCATCCCACAGTCCTCCTTCGCCCATAACACGATCAACTGAATACTGAAGACGTTCGATGATTTGGTCGATTTCTAGCCAGGAGCTATTACATTCAACTCGCTTTCTTTGTACTAGTTCCTCTGCTGCCTGAATGGCTTCAAAGCCACCTTTTGCTGCCATATAGCCCATTTAGTTGCCTCCATTTTTGCTAGTTATTCGAGTTGTTCGAGGAATTGATATGACTAAGCCATCTTCACTGAAAAGCCATGTATCAAACCCCTGCGGGTATGGTCCGCTATTCGTTCCCAATTTGTTTAAGACATTGAGTGACATACCCGTTATTTGTATATCTCGGCTTCCATTGATACCGGGTCCCTGAAACTGTAGGCTCACAGAGTTTTCTGAATTATCTGTCTGCGCGTTAAATCTGGTTACATTAAGAGCTACCTTCGCCCCTAGTTCGGGTGCTAGTGCTGTTCCTGTCCTAACATTTGAGATTTTTTCACTATTTGATTGATCAAGTACGACAATATCTGCTTCAGTAAGTGCTCTAGGAATTGCCCCAGAAGCATCGAAAACGAGTCTTTGATGATCGATATCTGATGTTCCGATATGTACAGTAGTGTCAACATCGCTTAGTACCAGTGGAAGCCATAGGTTCAGTGGCAGTGATTTAGAGATGACCTCGTTTGGAAGAGATAAGACTTTTCCTGGTTCTGAAATAGTCCGAAGTAGAACATCAAATACTCTTTGTGCTAGTTCCTCCGTAATTCGAGCATCAATGTAAGTCGTCATTTCGATTCTATTTCCTCAAAGTTGACAATGGTTGCTGACAGTTCTTGCCATTCTGCTGCTCTTTGACTTTGGATCTTCTGCTTAGTTTCTCTAAGAAGTGTTTCGACATCAGTTGAATAAGGACCGTCAGCTTCAATCTCAGCATCGCAAATAGCAGCAGCTAAGGAGGCGACGGGGTTATCTCCCATAAGGAGCGCCCACCCTTGTATTCCTCTGTGAATAACTTCAGTTTTTGTTGCTAAGACTTCTCCTAAATGGAATCTCTTTTCTTCAATCGGCTCTCTTAGGGTGAGCACTACTGTTCCTACTTGAGGACCGGTTATAATCTCAGGATTATCAGTACCTTCCAGACATAAGTTACCTATTGCAGTAAGCAAGTCGGGGTCTGTAGCTGCTAGAAGTTCCGATCTTTCACCTCTTGATAATTTGTTCATAGTTCTCCAATACTCTTTTGGGTTTCTCCAAATTCGAGATAAACATGAAATGCATCTGCTCTCATGAATGATTCTGAGTACTCAACCGGTTTCCGTAATTTTGCGCAACCATTGACCGACTTGATGTGCCAAACAGGGGGTTGCCCGATAAGTTGTAGTGCTTTTGCTACCCCTATTGGTGCTGGGATGAGATCAACCCGAGACCAATTCCGAACGATTCTGTATCCGAGATGTTGTTGGAGAAAATACGTTAATGACTCCCCATTATTCATAGATTCTTCTAGATTTTTTGGGCTTTCGATCAGCCAATGTTCTTGGTACGTGGCTACTTCATTGTTCACGAGTCCCATACGAGAAATTTTTGTTACGTGCTTAGATTCTGAAATGATTAGTTCTTTTGCTACTACTTCTGGGGGGGTTCCCCTGGTTATCTCTGCCACTTTTCGTGTTGCTACATGTCCAGCATCTCTTACGAGTTGTGACCAGCTCGGAGCTTCCCCATCTTTAATGGGGTACGGTAACCGTAGCGCTACTCTTGTTCCTGATCCTCTTTCTCGTCGAACCAGATGCCGAACTTCAAGTTCCCGTAATGCCTCGCGAGCTGTAACTCTGCTGACATCGTGATCATCCATTAATTCATGCTCAGTGGGTAATAACTCACCGAAATTTAGTGAATTTATCTTCTCGCCGAGTTTGTTTGCGAGATGAAGATACTTTGGCATATCTCATACATACCAAATGAAAAGTTGTTATGACATAGTATTTAGAAACTGTTCACCTATTCTTCTAATGAATTTACCCTTCGGTAATCTATCGTTAATTTGAAGGGTAAATTCTTGGAATGTAAACACTTTTCATACCATAAAAATATTTAGGCGGGATATGCAGAATACTGGTGGCGCGAATCTTAATGAGGTAATTCTTTACGCCACGCCGACTGGTGACTTGCTTGCATGGTGCAATGATTACTTTCATATTGCTGACCAATTGGGAGGTACTGAGGCGCAAAAATATCCTCCGCATTGCTCAATGACTGGGTTCTTTCATCGGTCAACCTCAAGATTAAATGAAGCAGTTTGGGCTCTTAGTAATTTAGATGTGAAGTCAGTTGATATCCCTATTGACTCCTTGAATATTTCTCTTGATAAGCCGAGTTGGTTAGGAATTGAAATAGGGTCTGAAAGTTTAAGTTCTATAATTTCTTTGTTTTCGTCTAATTATAAAAATTTAAGCGATGAGGATCCGATACGTGTCAAAGAGTGGTTACATTTAAGTTTGGCGTATGGGGTTGAAGATATAAGTCCTTTTAAAGAGGCATTAATTGACATGGATGCTTTACCTTCTGAACCATCTTGGGAGATTTCGCTTTGGCAACGCCATCGTCATAATCTTTGGAAGAGATTAAATTTTGAAACCGACTGAGACTACGCCTAGTGCTAAAAATCTTCCTGTAAGCATCGAGCGTCGTTACGACATGGATGCTTTACGTGGCATAGCCATGTCCTTAGGTATTGTTCTTCACGGAACTTTATCATTTATTCCAAACGCATGGCCGGCAGAGGATATAAGGGCTTTGTCGGACGATGAAGGATTCTACGATGAGATTTTGTCAGCTATCCATGGATTTAGAATGCCATTATTCTTTCTGCTAAGCGGCTTTTTTACTTCTATGGTCTGGAGAAGACGCGGAGCATTTTCGCTTATTCGGCAAAGATTTAAACGAATTGTCCTACCGTTAATTTTGGGCTGTTTATTAATTGTCCCTTCCGTAGATTGGGCATCAGAGAAAGCTCTTAATGATAGTTATGACGATCGCGACCAATTTTATTCCCAAGATTTATGGGGCCCTATTATTGAAGGGCAAGATCATGTGATTAAGAGAATATTGAGTTATGGGGTGTCACCAAATATTAGGGGGGATGATAATTGGACACCTTTGCACATAGCCATCCTTCTGAATGAGAAACTAGCAGTTCAATACCTTTTAGCTTCTGGTGCTGACGCAACAGCTAAAACAGATCTTGGGATCACTCCTATCCAATTCGCAATTTGGAATGGAGATCAAGATATCGCTAATTGGGTGATTGCAGCGGGCGGGAGCATCGACTTAGAACCCGTAAAGAATTGGGCATCAGTTGATAGTTGGGGTCAAAGACCAGATGAACTTAATCAAGCTATTAGTAGCATTAGATCAGATGATCCATTTTCTCTTCATCATCTTTGGTTTCTTTGGTTTTTGTGTTGGTTTGTGTTCGCCTACATACTAGCCATAGGAGTTAGAAATATAAGGAATAGGATTTTTCCATCTTTATCTAAGTTCTCAAGTTTAAGACGTGGTGCCATTTCAGCCATCTATTTAATAGGTCTCCTAGGTGTCAGCTTCCTTTGTCAACTTCAAATGTCCGATAAAGGTAACTTTCGTTCATTTGGACCGGATACATCAACTAGCTTTAAAATCCCCGCACATTTGTTTCTCTATTATCTTTCATTCTTCGCTTTTGGAGCAGTTTTATTCTCCGCTACACGATCAAAAGGTAAACTATTAATAGACGACGCTTACAAAATCTGGATGATTCCTTTTCCAGCATTACTTGTCTTATTTCCTTTTGCTAAACAATTAACAGGCGATTTGGGACAAAATTGGGCAGTAATATCAGTCTTTCAAATTTCATATACTTGGATAATGACTTTAGGGTTAATAGGCCTTTCCCAAAGATACCTGTCAAAGAAAAGAGAGAGGGTTCGATGGTTCTCGGATTCTGCCTATTGGCTCTATCTAGCCCACATTACAGTTCTCATACTTGCCCAATCGTGGATTCGCAACGTTGAATTGCCAGGCCCAATAAAACTGACCGGTTTATGTTTTGTTACCACTGTTGTTCTTTTGGTCTCTTATCAGTTATTCGTTCGTTATACGCCTATCGGTTGGCTACTAAATGGAAAACGAAAAAAACTTCGGTATCAAAAAGATGCTTCTTTAGCTGTAAATTAGATTTGGTTCATCAAGTTTACTGTTCTTTGCCATGCAATGTCTGCAGCTGAGGAATCAAATGTTCCTAACACGTCTTCTTCATTCGCAAAGGCATGGCCTGTGCCTTCATAAATATGGAAAATCACATCTTTTCCCTGCTCCTGCAACTGCTGTTCAAGATCTTGAACCGCTTCGGGAGGAAAAAAATCGTCATGCGCAGCAAAATGACCCTCTACTTTCGCAGTAAGACCATCCCAATTTACCGATGGATCACCAAGAGGAGCGCCATAGTAGGGGGCTGCGACTGCCACTCGGTTACCCTCTTGAGCTGTTATCAGTAAAGTCAACATACCCCCCATACAAAAGCCAATTACACCTACCTGCTTACTTGAACACGAATCATGAGACAAAAGATAATCAATAGCAGCGGACATATCGCGAGCTGCTCTCTCGGGAGGCAAGGTTGTCATCAGTTCGCCTGCCTTATCCATTTCGGTATGTTGTGCAAATTCACCATGATA
>TARA_B100001778_G_scaffold42176_1_pt1 | contig 19151 bp, 16 predicted proteins | sample TARA_B100001778 | Tara Oceans TARA_B100001778 (sample SAMEA2623826) | marine metagenome | biome: marine biome (ENVO:00000447); feature: deep chlorophyll maximum layer (ENVO:xxxxxxxx); material: "saline water (ENVO:00002010), including plankton (ENVO:xxxxxxxx)" | depth 40 m
TTAACTCCAATTACGTTAAAGCATTAAATTACTATCGAGAAGCGTTTAAAAATATAGATAAATTATCCAAAACAATTGATGACCAATTATCCATCAATTTAAAGTCAGCTGAGAAAGCTTTTAAAGAAAATAACTTTAATGACGCAATTTATTTTTTTGATATTGTAGTTTCAATAAAGCCAGATAACCCAGCATACCAGTCTTTTTATGAGCGGGCACTCGTGCTAGAGAATGTTCTGGATCTATATACCACAGCAATTAAAAAAAATAATCAAAAAGAATTTGAAGATGCGAAAGAACTAATTCTCAGATCGTTGGTTCTGGATCCAGAATATGGTCCTTCGATTGATCTTCTCTCAGAGATTGAGAAAAATATATTAAGAAGAAACTTTGAATCCAGAATGACAGAAGGATTCGTAGCTCTATCGAGCTTTGATTTTGTTTCAGCAAGAGTACTGTTCTTAGAGGCAAAAAAATTATATCCAGAATCACAAGAAGTGATAGATGCAATATTGCAGCTTGATCAAGCAGAAAAAGATCAATTTATTTCTAACATGGAAAAGGATTTAATTATTCTGGAAGATGAAGAGCAATGGGAAAATGCTGTTGAACTATATAAAGAGATTCTTACTGCAGATCCAGATCTCCAGTTTGCAAGAGAAGGGCTTAACAGAGCATTATTTCGCTCTGATATCAGTTCTAAGTTAGATAATTATATTGAGAATTACAATAGTCTTAATGATATCGATATTTTACAAGAGGCAACCAATCTATTGATTAAAGTATCTGCATTTGAGCGAAAACCCAGACTTGGGGAACAAATAAGTGAACTAAGAAGATTACTGAAAAGAGCTAGCACACCGATCAATGTGCAACTGGTTTCTGATAATTTAACAAATGTAAGTATCTTAAAGATTGGGAGTTTTTCATACTTTTCAAAAGAGATTATCAAATTAAGACCTGGAAATTATACTGCAATTGGAATAAGGAATGGTTATCGAGACGTTCGTATAGACTTTACGGTAGCACCTGAGAATGATGCAGAACCGATCAGAATTATTTGTGAGGAAATGATTTGAGAATTAATAACTTCGTGATTAATGATACTCAGAGAATTGATGTCTCTTCTACTGGAGGCTCTGTAAAAATTGGTACTGGTAATGAATCTGATGTGAAGGTTCTTGGGCCTGGTAATACTAATTTCATAGAAATTAGTGTCCATAAGGCAAAAATTCATATTAAGTTAATCAAAAAGAATGCCCTTATAAAAATTAATGATAAGTTAATTGATTCTGATCGAGAAATTTTTTCTGGAGACCAAATTGAGTTTTATGGAGTAAAAATTAACCTCTCAGTTGAGAATGAAGAGTTATTCATTTCGATAGATGAAAAAGGTAGTAATTACTTAACAAAAGCTCCCGAATTTGAGAATGAGCAAGAATATTCTAATAATGAAAAAATTCATGCAAAGAATTACACGATAAAAAGAGATGCCATTAAAACAGATAAGAAGATTGATCTTGCTAATTGGAAAATTGCAGTATCTGCAATTATTCTGTTTTTAGTATCTTCTTCATATTATATTTTCAATTCAGAATCAGTGAAATTTGAAATACAACCAGGTGATGTTGATCTTTTATCGATTCAGGGAGGATGGTTTAAGATCCCACTTGGCGATCGCTATCTATTAAGGCCCGGGGACTATTCTATTGAGATCAAAAAAGACGGTTACTATCCATTAATTCAGAATTTTATCGTCACTGATGAACTTAACCAGATCGTTTCCATATCCCTAAAAAAACTTCCTGGAATCGTAAATATTTATACAAATACAAATGATGAGAGTCAGATATATATTGATGATAATTACATCGCCGTTAACCAGGTTGAAGAGCTTAAATTGGATTCCGGTTATCATAAACTTGAGATAACCTCCGAACGGTTTCTTTTATATTCTGGAGAAATTTTTGTAAGAGGCATGAATATTTCTCAAGACATATATGTTGATATGATACCTGGATGGTCAGAAATAAGACTGGAATCGAGACCATCCGGTGCAGATATATACAAGGATGATGTAAAGATAGGTCAAACTCCAACTTCTTTTAATTTGATGGAGGGAATGCACACTATCACCTTATTAAAAGATGGATTTAATGCTTGGGATCAAACTTTTTCGGTTGTTGCAAATGGCAAGGAAAATATAGGGCCCATTATACTCGAACCCGCAAATGCAGAGCTTGACATCATGACAATTCCATCAGGTGCAAATGTTAATTTAGATGGAATGTATCGCGGCCAATCTCCTCTTAAGGTATCCCTTAATCCCGGCCAAGAATATACATTTTCATTTTCGAAAAATGGATTTAAAACTGTCGATCGTCAATTTAGATTAAATTCAGCGGAGAGAAGGTCTGTTACAATTGATTTAGCAGCAATTTTTGGGCAAATATCCATTTTGCTCAATGAGGAGGATGCTGATGTCTACATTAATCAAAAAAAAGTTGGAAGTGGATCACTGACACTTGATCTTCCTGCAACTGAGCATACTTTAAAGATAACAAAACCGGGATATAAGACATTTACTAGAAAAATAAATCCGAGAATCAATTATCCCCAAAAGATTGAAGTAAACATCCTTAGCGAGGAAGAATACAGAAGTCAGAGTATCATTAAATTTATTTTGAACTCACAAGACCAAGAATTAAGAAGAGTTGATCCTGGTGAATTTACTATGGGCTCATCAAGAAGGGAGGTTGGAAGACGAGCTAATGAGGTTATTAGGAATGTTGAGATTACACAATCTTATTTTATTAGCACAAAAGAAGTCACCAACAAAGACTTCAGTAAATTTCGCTCAATATCAAGTCAATCTGCTGATGTTCATCCCTCGCTGATTGCAGATAATAATCCAGTCGTATCAATCAGCTGGTCTGATGCTATTGAATATTGTAACTGGCTGAGTGATAGCGAAGGACTGAATCCTGCTTATGTAAAACGATTTGAAAAATGGGAGCTTATCGAACCATTAACAAACGGATACAGATTGCCTACAGAAGCAGAATGGGTTTGGGCAATAAAATATCAGTCGAGAAACAGTAACTATATATTTCCATGGGGTAATCGTTTTCCACCGAGAAATGATTATGGCAATTATGCTGATACTGCAGCACAAAAATTGTTACCTAACATAATTCCAAATTATAATGATGGTTACAGTTCAACATCTCCTGCTGGAAGTTTTCGATCAAATTCACTTGGAATTTATGATGGAAGTGGTAATGTTTCTGAATGGATAAGTGATTATTACTCAATTCCAACGCCGGGAGTACCAGATGTAATTAAAGATCCTAGGGGACCAAAATCTGGCACTCAGCATGTTATAAGAGGCTCTAGTTGGCGACATGCGAATATAACTCAACTCAGACATTCTTATAGAGATTTTGGTAATGAGGGAAGAATTGATGTGGGATTTAGGATAGCGAGAAATACTGATGATTAAAAAAATATTCTCAAATACATTCTATGTAAAAAGCTTAATTTTTATGTCATCTATTTTGGTATTTCTTTTCCTTATTTCAATCCAAAATAATTTGGCCAGTCAAGAGCAAATGAAAAATGATCCTATCAATGAATCCACTGAAGAGAAGGAGAATTCTTCAAATAAAATAACTCAAACTCAAAATGAGAATAGCAGGAATGATGTTACAAAGGTTGAGAGCGATGATTCCGATTTGGATAATCAAACCTATGGAGAAGATGATGATGACTTCATACCAACAGAAGAGGTACCAGCGGATGAGTCAATACCGTTTCCAACTAATATTTAGATTTTTGAATAATTTCAACAAATCTAATTCAATAGAGAGTGCAAAATGAAAAAAAATAATATACCAATTGAATTTGTGTATCAGTTGTTTGCTTTGATTGTCGCTGTGATCATCGTTCATGGTTACTATGTGTCTGTCGTCAGGCCGAATGCCAATCAAATTCAAGTCGAGCAAAATATTGAGGCTGAAAACAACCCAAATTATGTTAGGGAAAGGTCGGTGTGGATATTGATCAAGGATTTTGAACAGGAGTCATGTTTTATATTGATGCTGTGGGCTCTTGCAATTATGGGGTTTAAATTAGGATTGTTAATGAATGAGAGAAAACTTTTAGATGCCGATCTTATATCAGTTGCAGAAGGAATGACGATTCTTCCAAGAGATACGAGAGAGCTTGAAAGACAAATCGAAAATTTAAATGAAAAAGAGAGAAAGATGGTATTACCAAGAGCTCTTCTTAACGCGCTGAGAAGATTTGGAGCAACAAAAAATGTTCAGGATGTATCAGTGAGTACTCATACTATATTTGAATCTGAATCTGAGAGATTGGAATCTGAGCTTTCTATGATCAGATATATCTCGTGGGCAATTCCATCTATTGGATTTATAGGTACAGTCAGAGGTATAGGCGAGGCTTTAGGACAAGCTGACATTGCTGTTCAGGGTGACATCTCAGGAGTAACACAAAGTCTCGGTGTTGCCTTCAATTCGACTTTTATTGCTCTATTAATCAGTATTTTTTTAATGTTTTTGGTCTATCAGCTTCAATTGATGCAAGAGAGATTGGTATTTGATAGTGAAAATTATACAAATGATCACTTAATTCGACATATGAAGACTGATGCAAATCAATAACGAGAAATCAAATTGTCGCCAGCGATTTTAAATATAAATAACTCTGGAATCTGCCTCTTTCAAAATGACAAGGTTTTATACAGAGAGATAGGTATTATCCTCAATAGTGATCAAGGGCTTTTGGTAGGATCAAAGGCAATGGATTCTCGGCGAATATTTCCTAAAAATATAAATTATGATTTTTGGGGCGATCTATCTGAATCAAAGATTCGGTCCAGTTTATTCTCTGATTATTCGTCAGCCGACTTAGTAAGTTATCAGCTAAAAGAAGTATTGCAGTTCATAAACAATAACGATCCTGTCATTATTATTTATCCCTCTTATCTTGATTCAGAAAATTTGAGTTTATTATTGGGCATTGCCAATGCACTTGGTATCCAAATAATCACATTTATAGAGTCATCAATAGCGGCAACAAAAGAAAAATATTTTGCCTCTAAAATCATACATCTTGATATTCATCTTCATGGCATCACAGCCTCACTGATGACAGATAAGAAGGATGTTTCAGTAGAAGAATCGATATTTATTGAAGAATGTGGGCTTTTTCGGCTTTACGATACTTGGATTAAACTGATCACAGAATCATGCATCGAGCAGTTGAGATATGATCCAATGCATTCTGCTAAAACTGATCAGATGCTCTATAACAAAGTCAGTAAAATTATTGATGAGGTAACAAAAAAAAATAAAGTCACCATCAATATAGATTCAGAGGATGTATCTAAGATCATCGAAATTAATTCTTCGGCTTTTATTGATGCGGTAAACACAGATTATCGACACCTGGTTACTAAGCTTAGATCATTGTTCTCTAGAAATGAAAATTATGTGATTCAGCTAACACAGCAAATTGCTGAGTTGCCCGGCTTAATCGCATTACTGGAGTCCAGTTTCTCGTGTTTTATTAGAGTACTGGATGATCTAGAACCTGAGAAGGGTGCTTGCAGATTTAACAGAAGTGCATTGGAAAACAATATACCATCAATTTGTAGAGTGTTGCCGTATGAGTCTGAAATTGAAGTGGATCATGGAAAAGCTGATAGAGACAGTTTCGCTCCAACTCATATCTTGCATGATCATGTTGCTTACGAAATTAGTGATGTTCCAATCTACATTGGTACGGATGTAAGAACATATAATCGATATATAAAGCTTGATCCAAACTCTCCAGGTATATCAAGAAAACACTGCAGTATATATATGCATGAAGGATATTGTATTTTCAGTGACTTAAGCAGATATGGTTCGTTTTTGAATGAGAGAAAAGTGAAAGAAGAGACAGTGTTACAAAAAGGAGATTTATTGAAAATAGGCTCACCATCTATCGAGTTTAAGCTGATTTCAATTGAGAGATAAGGTGGCTAATAGAAGAAGACAAACTGAACAATTTAGCATGTCCTTTCTTGATTGTATGTGCTGCGGTTTTGGCGCTGTAATTCTTTTGTTTATGATAATTAATTCTCAAATTAAGCAGCAAAATGATCAGGATCAATTGATATCACTTGATGAAGTGAGCAGCATTAGGTCTCAACTGCTCGAAGAGAGAAAGAGCTTAGTTTTAGCCAAGAGTATGCTCTCAAGTGCAGAAAATCAGGAGCAAACGATATCTGATGAGATTACTAAACTCCTGATTCTGCTTAATCAAATTAAAGCTGAGTTAGAAAAAAATGATGTCGATTCATTGGCAAAAATAAAAAAAATAGAACAATTAAAGTCAGATATAGACAAATTGAATAAAGAAAGAGAAGAAATACTTACTGTCACAGAAAGGTTAAACACTGGCGATAATTTAAGAAGTTTTACAGGAGACGGAGATCGTCAATATTTGACGGGCCTTAAAGTTGGTGGTGAGAGAATTCTAATTTTAGTTGATTCTTCTGCAAGCATGTTAGACAGAAAAATTATAAATATTATTAGAAGAAGAAACATGTCAGACGATATCAAATTAAGGTCGGTTAAATGGAGGCAAGCTGTCTCCAGTGTTGACTGGTTGACAGCGCAATTTCCTGAGAATAGTCAGTTTCAGATATATTCATTCAATAATGAAGTGCAGCCAGTTATTGATAATACTGAAGGAGAATGGATTGATGCTTCAGATAAAGAGAAACTTGATCTAGCGATTAGGAATTTGAGGCGAATAGTTCCTCAAAATGGAACAAACATGAAAGATGCATTTGCAAAAATCAATCAGCTGGTGCCAAGGCCTGATAATGTTATTTTATTGGTAGATGGATTGCCTACAATGAATAAATTTGAAAGCAACAGAGGAATGATTACCGGTCAAGAGAGATTGAATCTTTATTATGAAGCAGAAAATGAAATTCCAAGTGGAATACCTGTAAATATTTTACTTTACCCGATGGAAGGCGACTACAACGCATCCATAGCATATTGGTTGCTTGCATATAGAACAGGTGGTTCATTCATGAGTATCAGTAAAGATTGGCCATAGAGAGTCGCAATAATGAAAAAGAGAAGAAACATTGAAGCATTTAGTTTGTCATTCCTAGACTGTATATGTTGTGGATTTGGAGCAATTGTTCTGCTGCTTGTTCTAAGCAAGATATACGACCCAAATAATCTTAATGTTCAAGCTGAATCAATAGAATTATCTCAATCACTAAAAGAGCAATTGGAAGAAATACAAAATGAATCATCATTTGTTGATCAAAATTTACGTGAGGCAAAACTCAATACAGTCAATTTGTTGCAGGAGCTAGAAGTTCTAAATAAAGAGTTAAATAATGTCAGAGGAGAGTACGCAATCAGTTTATCAAAACCAATAGAACTTGATGATAATGAAAAAGATTTAGAAGAAGCAAAACAGAAATTATCTGATGAAATAAAAAAAATGCAACCAGATTTTCGAAGGGCTTCCAATGAGGCAATAGGCGGAATTCCTGTAGACAGTGAATATATAATTTTTGTCATTGATACTTCAGGAAGCATGCAATCAAAATGGGATTGGGCAGAGAGAAAATTGAGCGAGGTGCTTGATGTTTATCCTACAGTTAAAGGACTGCAAATCATGAACGATAATGGCAGATTTATGTTTCAGCAATACGGTAAAACTTGGTTGCCAGACACTCCTCAACTGAGACAATCAATAAAAAATACAATGAGACAATGGGCACCTTTCAGTGATAGTGATCCGTCTGATGGAATATCTTATGCAATACAGTCATTTTGGGCTCCGGATAAGAAAATTAGTATTTACGTTTTTGGAGACGAGTTTCAAGGTAATTCAATGGAAGCTGTTCTAAATGATATTGATAGAATTAATGTTGAAGATGAAAACGGTGACCGGCTAGTTAGAATTCATGCGGTTGGTTTTCCTTATTCTTTTGGAGGGAACAGAATACCACAGAGCTCCCAGAGGTTTGCAGGTCTTATGAGACTTCTCTGCGAGAGAAATGGAGGAACATTCGTTGCACTTACAAATAACGATCGTTAAACACCTGAATGCTCTTCTTGATGGTGAATATCAATAGAGCATTCAAGCATTAATATAAAAAGTTTATTCGATAATAAACTTACCTTTCATGATTGCGTAATGTCCTGGGAAAGTACAAAAATATGTGTAATCTCCTGATGGGTCAAGCGAGCTCATATCAAATGTAACAGATGTTTCCTGTCCACCACCAATCATATCAGTAGCCGCAATAATTCTAGAATCACCCTCAGGTAGATAGCTTGGTGCACCCGCTTGCATGGATGCTCCTGTTAAAGGCATCATGTCCGCAGTTGTACTTAAAACCCAATTATGACCCATGAATTGTTGAGGCAGATTCCCAACGTGTTTTAATGTAACTGTAAGGTTTTTACAATCTGCACTAACTCGCATTTCTTTGAGATCAAACTGCATAGCATCGTTTGATTCAACAGTTTGTGAGCAATCCTGTGCAACAGCCAAGTTGGAATATCCCAATGAAATGAGTATTGATAGTAAGCTTAATAGTCTCATGTTGACTTTCTCCATAAAGTTGTTTTTATTCATAAGTGAGATACCCATAGATAAGGTCATTATTTCAATTTACAATCAATTATAACTTAATTTTTCTTTTAACCTGGAAAACTATTTTGGCAATTATGAGAACAAAGGAATAATCTAGAGAATACAGGAGAAAATCAATTGTCTAATTTGATAGAAAAAAAATGCAAAAACTGCGAGGAAGATGCGGTTGCTTTGAGTGAAACAGAAATTAAATTACATCTTGAAGAGTTAAATCAAGAATGGTCAGTAGGAGAGGATGGGAAATCGATTGAGAGAAACTACACTTTTCCAATTTATAGCAGAACAATTGCCTTTGTAAACGCCGTTGCATGGATTGCGACAGAAGAGGGTCATCACCCAGAAATGTCGGTTGGATATAATTATTGCAAGATTTCATACTCAACACATTCAATTGATTCCCTGACAGAAAATGACTTTATCTGTGCGGCTAAAATTGATCTTCTTGTTGATTAGTGTTTTTTAATTTTATGTATGATATTGGCGAAATAATCGATGCAGCTAAAAGATTAAAAAATCATATATACGAAACTCCTTTATTTGAAAACTATGAGTTAAATAGTCTTTGTGGTGGGACTGTGTATTTAAAACCTGAATGCATGCAAATGACTGGCTCTTTTAAGATTAGGGGTGCTTTTAATTTTATGAGTCAGCTTTCTCAAGCTGATGCAGAAAATGGAGTGGTTGCATTCTCGTCAGGTAATCATGCTCAGGGTGTTGCTATGTCAGGCAAAATCTTGAATATTGATACAACCATAGTTATTCCAGAGGATGCGCCTCTTTCAAAAATAGAAAACACAAGGAAACTTGGTGGAAATGTTATCTTGTATGATCGTTACAATGAAGATAGAGAAAAAATAGCAAGAGACATAGCTTTAGAAAGAAATGCAATTTTAATTCCATCCTATGATCATAAAAATATTATTATTGGTCAAGGAACAGTAGGTCTTGAAATAATTGAACAAATAAATGAAAAATCAGTGCCTCTTGATCAGGTTTTAATTTGTTGTGGAGGAGGAGGTTTAAGTGCTGGGTCATCAATACCAATTAAAAAAATTTCACCCGAGACAAAAATATATCTAGTTGAGCCTGAGCATTATAATGATACACAGAGATCAATTGATTTAAATAAGAGGGTCTCAAATAAACCCAGTAAAACCTCCATATGTGATGCTCTTTTAGCTGATACGCCAGGCAAGCTTACCTTCGCAATTAATAGCAAATTAACCGAGAATGTTTTGACGGTATCTGATGAGGAAGTGAAAGCGGCGATGAGATTCGCTTTTCATTATTTCAAAATGATAGTTGAGCCTGGGGGCGCAGTCGCTTTGGCAGCGGTGATGAGCAAAAAAATTGAACTTAGAGATAAGGTGACAGTTGCGGTTTTAAGTGGAGGTAATGTTGATATGGAAATGTACGATAAAATTCAAAGCGAAAAAACCAACGAACACTAAAACATACCGCTCTTGTCTAGCTCCTCGTTTACAATCTCATTTCTATTTTTTATCCAATCACCGGTAATCATCTTATCGTAAGTTTGTCCTGGTCCAACCATTGGATACACGCCAGCATCTGGATCAATAATAACTTCTAAAAATGCCGGACCATCGAACTCAATGAATTTTTTTACAGTGCTCTTTATTTCGTTCTTATTATCTAATCTTTCGCTAAACTCAAAACCATCTGCCTCTGCAGTTTTAATGAAATCTTTTCGATGAAGGGATTTGTCACTTGCTGACATTCTGCCCTTGTAGTAAAGCTTCTGCCATTGACGAACCATACCATCTCCATAGTTGTTTAGAACAAGTACTTTGATAGGCAGATCATATGTTGTAGCTGTCTCTAGTTCACCAATGTTCATTCTTATACTGGCATCACCATCTATATCGATTACCAATGTATTGGGTTTCGCGAACTGAGCACCTATCGCAGCAGGCAGACCAAAACCCATTGTTCCCATGCTTCCTGAAGTCAGCCACAATCTGGGTTCCTTGTAATCAAAATACTGAGCTGCCCACATTTGATGTTGTCCAACACCGGTAGATATGATCGCTTCACCACGACTTATTTTATTAATTTCTTCAATTACTTCATAGGGTTGAATCAATTCGCTGTTTTTATTGTAATTTAACTTATACTCTTCTTTCAGCTTTTCAATGTGACTGTGCCATTCACTAAAATCTGAAACAAATTCTATTTGTTCTCCTAATGTAATTAAGTCATTTAAATCTTTTTTGAGGTTACCTACATGGTACCAATCCACACTTTTAACTTTATTTATTTCTGATATATCAATATCAAAATGAGCAATTTTTTTTGCATTTGGTGCAAAACCCTCTGGATCTCCAGCAACTCTATCATCAAATCTAGCTCCTACTGCAATCAAAAAATCACAATCCTCAACAGCATAATTTGCTGATGCCAAACCATGCATTCCGAGCATGTGAAGTGATAATGATTTTGTTGTATCACTTGCACCCAATGCCATTAGTGTGGTGACAATTGGTATTTTATAAGTTTCAGAAAACTGCCTCAGTTGAGAGCTGGCATCTGCATTTATTACTCCACCACCAGCATAAATGAGGGGTTTTTTTGATTCACTAAGCAATTTGTAGAAGTTTTTGGCCAATTCATCGTTAAGAGCATTATTCATTACAGTTTCTAGTCTATTTCGGTAGCCAGTCAAAGGGAGTGATCCTGAACCGAGGAACTCACCCTCCCAATTTTGAATATCTTTTGGTATGTCAACCACTACTGGTCCTGGCCGACCTGTTTTTGCTAATTCAAACGCAGAACGGATTGTAGATTCCAAAAGGAGTGGGTCTGTGACAAGAAAAATATGTTTGGAGACAGCTCCCATTATTGCGGAGACAGGTGCTTCCTGAAATGCATCAGTGCCAATTGCTGTTGTAGGGACTTGACCTGATATCACAACAATTGGGATAGAATCAGCCATGCAATCACGTATCGGTGTTACTGTATTCGTTGCTCCAGGACCTGACGTAACCAATACAACACCGACCTTACCACTTGCCCTAGCATATCCTGATGCCATGAATCCAGCACCTTGCTCGTTTGCAGGAACTATTAATGGCATTGGTTGCTTGCCATCAGAATCTTTGTTTTCTTCATTAAATCGAAAGACAGCATCGTATGTTGGTAAAATTGCCCCTCCACTGTAACCAAATATCGTGTCGACACCCTCATCAGCCAATATTTGGACAATCATGTCGGCACCCATCATCTTCTTTCCTGCTAGCGGATGATTTTTTGTTAGTGATTTTGTAGTCATATTAAAATAAGTCTTTCAAATAATTTTAGAGTGTTTACTATATTTTATTAGATTGCAATACTATAGATGCAATACAATCAATTTATTTGAAAAACTCAGAAAATTAATCATTTAAAGCAAAATTTAGTGAGGAAATATTAAGGAAAAGCGATGCGTCACGTAATTTCAGTTATCTTGCAGAATGAGGTTGGTGCCCTAACGAGAATGACAGGCTTATTCTCAACTAGAGGATATAATATAGAATCACTCAATGTTGCTCCAACAGAGGATAAAAATCTTTCCAGGGTTACATTGGTAATCAGTGGATCAAATGATGCAATTGAGCAATTAAATTCTCAATTATCCAAATTAGTTGATGTTGTTGGGATAAATAATATGTCCTTCGGTGAACATTTTGAGCGAGAATTACTGATCATCAAAGTAAAAATTGAAGCTAAATCAAGCAACAAAATTCAAGAGTTGAGTGAAAATTTCAACGCAGAGATTCTTGATCGATCACCTAATAGTTTTACCATTCAATTGACTGGCGAAATTAAAATAATTGATGATTTTGTTCATGAAATAGCAAAAATAGGTGACCTTCAAGCCGTTGCTAGAAGTGGAAGTGTTTCAGTTTCTAAGGGTGAGATAACGCTAACATCTTACGCGAATAAAAGTCTATCTAAATAGAATTCAATGAACGTAGGAAAATTCGGTCAGTTCAATAGAATAGTGATTAAAGTAGGATCGGCATTACTCCTTAACAAGAATGAGGGGTTTAATCGAAGCTGGCTTAATAATCTCTCCAATGAAATAGAGCAATTACATAATAGACACACTGAAATACTCATTGTTTCTTCTGGCGCTGTCGCTATTGGATCAACTTACCTCAAAAAAAAGAGATCGCACATGAATCTCAATGAAATGCAGGCCGCTGCTGCTATGGGTCAAGCACAACTCGTGATGGAGTGGCAAGATTCTTTCAAATCAAGCGGAATCAACACAGCTCAGATTCTCCTGACAAGAAGTGACACTGAAAATAAAAAAAGATTTTTGAATTCAAAGGATACACTACTTACTTTGATTAAATATAATGTTATTCCAATTATCAATGAGAATGATACTGTTGCTACAGAAGAGTTGAAATATGGTGATAATGACCGGTTGGCAGCGAGAGTAGCGCAAATGACATCTGCAGATTTATTGATTCTACTCTCTGATGTTGATGGAATGTACACCTCAAATCCTAAGACCAATCAGACAGCAAAACATATACCAGTCATTGAGAATTTAAATGAGGAAATATTCTCGATGGCAGATACAGCAGATTCAAACTATGGAAGTGGCGGCATGATAACGAAGTTAAAAGCGGCTAAAATTGCCACCTCAGCAGGATGTTCGACAATTGTAACTGATGGATTGAAAATCGCCCCATTAACCTCTCTAATTGAAGGTGGGAAATGTACATATTTTCCGGCTAGATCAAATTCTAAAAGCTCAAGAAAACAGTGGCTTAAAGGTTACCTCGATACTTCTGGGAGCTTTATGATTGATGATGGCGCAAAGATGGCGCTTGAGAAGGGTGGAAGCCTCCTTCCGGTAGGATTAACTGGGATAGTGGGTTCTTTTGAGAGAGGTGATGTTGTTACCATAGTAGATGCCAATAATATGGAGTTAGGAAAAGGAATGACGGCATATTCTTCAATAGAGGCCAAACAAATTGTTGGTTGTCAGTCAGATTCTATAAAAGATAAGCTAGGATACAAAAATTCACCTGAAATCATACATAGAGATGATATGGCTCTTAACGAATTTTCTAAGTAGAGTTATTAAATAATATGACAAATGATATAAGTAAACTCATGATCAAACTCGGAGAGTCAGCCAGACTCTCTGCAGAATATTTGTCAAGAACATCTAATCACCAAAGGAATAAAGCAATATCACATATTGCTCAATCCATCCAAAAGAATACCAATAAAATTCTTGAAGCAAATTCACTTGACATCAAAGCGGCCAGAGAAAAGGATCTCTCAGAATCTATGATTGATCGCCTGATGTTAGATAAAGATCGAATTGATTCGATGGCAAGCAGCATGAATATTATTACCAAAATTGAAGATCCCATTAATAAAATAACAGAAGAATGGTCAAGACCTAATGGAATGATTATTCAGAGAGTATCTGTTCCTCTTGGTGTAATTGGAATTATTTACGAGAGCCGGCCAAATGTTACTGCTGATGCTGCAGCATTGTGTATAAAATCAGGAAATCCAGCTATTTTAAGAGGTGGGTCTGAAAGTTTTGAATCAAATAAAGCTATTTATCTCTGTCTTAGAGAAGGTTTGGCAGATGCTGGACTTGATCCATTGTCAATACAACTTGTCCCAATAAAAGACAGATCGGCTGTAGGTTATATGCTGTCATCTATGAGTAATTTTATAGATGTGATTGTTCCTAGGGGTGGGAAAAGTCTCGTAAGGCGGGTTCAGGACGAAGCAAGAATACCGGTAATTGGTCACTTAGAAGGAATATGCCATGTATACGTTCATCAATCAGCTAATCTAAAGATGGCCAGAGAGATAATTATAAATGCAAAAATGAGAAGAACCGGGATTTGTGGGGCCGCAGAGACTGTCTTAATTGATAAGAACATAGCAAAAGAAATTGTTCCCGATCTTGTTGATGATCTATCCTCAGCTGGCTGTGAGATTAGAGGTGATCAAGAAATAAAAAATATCTCAAGCCAAGCACTTGAAGCCTCAGATGAGGATTGGTCTACCGAATATTTGGATGCTGTTATTTCAATGAAGATTGTGAAAGATCATGATGAAGCAATTTCTCATATTTCTGAATATGGCTCAGGACATACGGATAGTATTGTGACTGAGGACGATGAAATTGCTGATAAATTTATAAAGGAAGTAGACAGTGCAATAGTAATGCATAATACTTCGACTCAATTTGCCGATGGTGGTGAGTTTGGAATGGGAGCAGAGATCGGTATTGCCACAGGGCGAATTCATGCCAGAGGTCCTGTTGGTGCAATGCAACTTACTAGCTATAAATACGCCGTAAGAGGGAATGGTCAAGTCAGATCTTGATGATATTTTCAGAGAGAGTTAATTATCTCATTAAAAGTTTCACTGGGCCTCATAGCTAATTCCACAAGTTCTGAATTTGGATGATAGTAACCTCCAATTTCAATTCTTTCCCCTTGATTACTATTGAGTTCATCATTAATCTTTTTTTCATTTTCCATCAATTTTTTATAAACATCCTTAAATTTCTCGTTGATTGATGGATCCTCTGATGAGGATAGCGCTTTTGCCCAATATAAAGCCAAGTAGAAATGACTATGACGGTTATCAGGCTCGCCCACCTTTCTGGAAGGTGATTTGTTGTTTTCTAAAATCATGGAGTTAGCCTCATTAAGAGCTTCAGCGATTATCTTGGCTTTCTTGTTTTTAGTTTTTCTGGCTAGTTCCTCCAATGAAACCTGAACAGCAAGAAACTCACCGAGTGAATCCCATCTCAAATGCCCTTCATTAATAAATTGCTCGACGTGTTTTGGGGCAGATCCTCCGGCACCTGTTTCATATAATCCACCGCCAGACAACAGTGGAACTATAGATAGCATTTTTGCACTAGTTCCTAGCTCTAATATAGGAAATAAATCTGTTAGGTAATCTCTGAGAACATTTCCAGTCACTGATACGGAATCTTTACCACTTTTAATTAAATCAAGTGTTTTCCTCATAGCTAGGTGAGGTGATAGAATTTGAACAGAGACATCTTCAGTCGTCTGGGTAAGTTTTTTGACTAACGATATTAATATTTTATCGTGAGCCCTTTCATCATCTAACCAAAAAATGGTGTCTACACCAGTTATTTGGGCTCTCTTTAAGGCCAATTCAATCCAATTTCTTATAGCCTCATCTTGTGTATGACACATCCTCCATATATCACCTTTTTGAACCTCATGATTAATGAGGACTTCATCTGAAGAGGTGCATACTTGTATATTTCCATTGAAGGGGATTTCAAAAGTCTTATCGTGAGATCCGTATTCTTGAGCTTTATTTGCCATTAGACCTACATTTGAAACATTGCCCATTTTTGTTACATCAAAGGCCCCATTTCTCTTGCAATAATTAATTATTTCACTGTAAATACGGGCGTAACATCTGTCGGGTATTATAGCCTTGGTATCTTTGAGTCTTCCATCTGGGCCCCACATTTTTCCAGATGATTTGATAGCTGCGGGCATTGAAGCATCTATAATTACATTACTTGGTACATGCAAATTAGTAATACCTTTATCAGAATCGACCATAGCGAGTGGCGGTCGTTCTTCGTATAAACTTTCGATATCAGAAATAATTGCTTTCTTTTTGTCTTCAGATAAATCTTTTATTTTCGTGTATAGATCACCAATTCCGTTTCTCTCGTTAACTCCAACCTCATCGAGAATTATTGCGTATTTTTCAAAAATATCAGAATAAAATGATTTGACGGCATATCCAAAGATAATCGGATCAGAAACTTTCATCATTGTGGCTTTCAAATGAACCGATAGAAGCACATCCTCTTTTGAGGCAGATTGTATTTCACTGTCAAAAAATGCTTTTAGTTTTTTAATATCAATTTTCGCAGCATCAATTACATCATCAACTTTAACTTCTATTTTTTCTTTTAAAATATGAGAAGTTCCATTTTCATCTATCATCTTAATTTTTAGATTATCAGCATTTTTTATTAATTCTGATTTTTCTGATGAGAAAAAATCTCCTTCTGTCATGTGTACAACTTCTGTTTTAGAGTTTTTTTCCCAGTCACCTAATTTATGCGGATTCTTTTTGGCAAAATCTTTAACAGCTTTTGCAACTCTCCTGTCTGAGTTTCCTCTTCTTAGTATAGGATTAACGGCACTTCCAAGTATTTTTTGATACCGTATTTCTATGTCCTTATCGGTTTCGTTTTTAATTTTTTCAGGATAGTCAGGTATGTCATATCCTTGTGACTGCAGTTCCAGTATTGCTGATTTTAGTTGAGGTATAGAGGCACTGATATTTGGAAGTTTGATGATGTTAGAATCTGGTAGCTCGACAAGTTGGCCGAGCTCAGAGAGGTCGTTATTGATTTTTTGTTCGGCTGTAAGCTTTTCTGGAAAATTTGAAATTATTCTTCCTGCTAGTGATATATCGCGTTTTTCTATCTGAATATTCGCTTCACCCAGGAATGATTTTATGACCGGCAGCAGAGAATATGTTGCGAGTGCTGGGGCTTCATCAGTTATTGTATAAATCATGCTGGCTTGAAAAGACATTTTAGACCTTTTTTTGAAGGAGTTTTTATCTGGAAATTTTTTCGATAATTTGTGTAGGGCTATCAGTTTTTCGGTAGTAACCATGTCGAATCTTCATGTTTTCAAAGGCAACATCTCTTTTTTCTTCTGATTCGAACCACCTTTGTTTTGACCAATCTGAACCAATTATATTCCCAAGACAATCATCAGGCGGAAGCATAATTTTTATTCCGTATTTTTTCTTCGAAGAATTGCTATTATTTTTGGAGTTGTGTGGATGGCAATAATTCATTGGTTTGCTCTCAAATTTATCGCATTATAGCTTATCTTTGATCTTCTTATCAAAGAACGAAAGACTTTTCATGAGCATAAAAAAACGATCAAAAAATAATTTTGAAGAAAAGTTAAAGTAAATAATCATAAGTACATTCATTAATGAAATTAATACAAAAAACTCAGGTATTGAAAACCCAATTGATAAAAAAGTTATTGCTAAGATAGATGCAGAGACCATAAAAATGGCATTTATAATGTTATTTGCAGCAATAATTCTAGATAAATATTTCGGATTAGCACGATCTTGTATAGCTGCATAAAAAGGAACACTAAAAATACCTCCAGAAGCACCAATCATGGTTAAATCGATTATTAAACGCCAGTTATTGATATCGCCTATAAAGGTTTTTGCAGTTACTGGTTGATTTATAGATAGGTTAGAGCTGAATAAAAATAAATCAAAAGTGAATAAACTTAAACCAATTGCACCAATTGGGATTATTCCCAGTTCAATAGAATTTTTTGATAATTTTTCACATGTAAGTGATCCAATACCAATACCGATTGCAAATGTCGCTAATAGCAATGTGGTTAAATTTTCATTGCCATTTAGGATATTTATCGTAAAAGCAGGAATTTGAAGTGTTATCACTGAGCCATAAAACCAGAACCATGAAATCCCGATAATAAAGATAAAAATATCTTTTTCCTTTCTGCTAAACCCGATAATTCTCCTTATTTCAGATACGATGTTCCAATTAATTTTTAAGTTTGGATCAGTGGGCTCGGTTGTTGGTATTTTTTTACTGAAGAAATAGCCAATTATTGCCATTGAGAGAAGCATTAATGCCAGCGGATAGTCATTATCCTTTCCTATAGATACTGCAACACCTCCGACCACTAACCCCAGTATAATAGCTATATATGTTCCTGATTCGACAAGTGCGTTTCCGCCAATTAACTCATTTTTATCAAGTTTTTGCGGAATATATGCGTATTTTGCCGGACCGAAGAGCGAAGACTGAAATCCCATAAGGAATAGAATGATTAGTAAATATGGGTAATTCTCTGTAAGCAATGCAGTGGTCGCCAGAAGCATGAGTATTATTTCAAATAATTTAATCTTCTGTATTAGATTTGATTTTTCTTCCTTATCGGCTAATTGACCTGCCACGGCTGAAAATAAAAAATAAGGCAAGATAAATAACGCTCCCGCTACATTAGCAATTTGGCTTGCATTTAGCCCAAGCACTTCAACTCCTTTGAATGTGAGTAAAATAATTAAGCCATTTCTAAAAATATTGTCGTTAAAGGCACCCAGAAATTGTGTAAAGAAAAAAGGTCCAAATCTTTTTTGTGTGATTAGGCTGAATTGATTGAAGTCAGTCCCAGCTTTAGATTCCTGAATCATGTTATTTGTATTCTAGGATCACTTCATTCTCATCATACTTAGGGGCAAATATATCACTTAATCTATATGTTCTGGCTTCTTCTGATTCTTCACCAGTTTGATTTTCCAAGCTTGGTTGTATCGGTAAGCTATGAGTTTGAGCAGAGAGGGTTTGAACAAATGTATTAGCTGAGTTGGGTGCAGCA
>TARA_B100001778_G_scaffold118360_1_pt1 | contig 19098 bp, 14 predicted proteins | sample TARA_B100001778 | Tara Oceans TARA_B100001778 (sample SAMEA2623826) | marine metagenome | biome: marine biome (ENVO:00000447); feature: deep chlorophyll maximum layer (ENVO:xxxxxxxx); material: "saline water (ENVO:00002010), including plankton (ENVO:xxxxxxxx)" | depth 40 m
TTGAGAAGAGCAATCAGATATAGTTTTACATTTCTTAATATTAAAGAGCCTACGTTATATAAATTATTTAATTCTTTATTATTAAAAATGGGTGGTTTTTATTCTGAATTAAAGAGTCAAAGAACTTTAATCGAAAATGTTATAAAAGAAGAAGAAAATTCCTTTTTAAGAACTTTAGATCAAGGTTTAGTTTTATTAGATGAAATAATTTCTTCATCAAAAAATAATTTAGTTTCAGGACAAAAAGCATTTGAATTATATGATACATATGGCTTTCCTGTTGATTTAACAAGTCTTATTCTCGATGAAAAAGGTTTTAAGTTAGATACTAAATCTTTTAATAAAGAACTTGAAAAACAAAAGGATAGGTCTAGAAAGGCTGGAGAGGTATCTTTTGATGACTGGAAAGTTATAATAGATGATCCTGTTCAAGAATTTATTGGTTATGACTCTTTAGAGTCAAATATTAAAATTGTCAAATACAGAAAGATTAACTCAAAAAAAGATGGAATTATTTTTCAGTTGGTTTTTAATCTTACTCCATTTTATGCTGAATCTGGCGGTCAGGTAGGTGATATTGGCCTTATAGAATCTAATGATGGAGATGTAGTTCATATTGTAGACACGGTTAAAGAAGGTAATTTGACAGTACATATTGTTAAAAACCTTCCGAAAAAGTTAGATCAAATTTTCAGAGCTGTTGTTGATAAAAAAAATAGATTTAAAATTCAATGTAATCATACTGCTACACATTTATTGCATCAAGCATTAAAACAAGTATTAGGAAATCATGTTGAACAAAAAGGTAGTAGAGTTAGTTCGGAGAGTTTAAGATTTGATTTATCTCACTTTTCTAAACTTAGCCAAGATGAAATTTTAAAGGTTGAGAATTTTGTTAACTCAAGAATCGAAAATTCTCTTAAATTAGAAGAAAGTAGGAATGTACCTTTGAAGGAAGCATTAGAAAAAGGTGCTATTGGATTATTTGGTGAAAAATATGGAGATGTTGTTAGAACCATAAAATTTGGTTCTTCTTATGAATTGTGTGGAGGAACTCATGTAAAGAACACATCGGAATTGTGGCAATTTAAAATTATTAATGAAGGAGCTATAGCATCTGGAATTAGAAGAATTGAGGCAATTACTTATGATTCTGTGAAAGATTATTATAATTCAAAAATTGAAGAATATAACCAAATAAAAAGTTTACTTAAAAATTCAAAAAATTTACCTGAATCAGTTAGCTCTTTATCAAATGAAAATTTATCACTGAGAAAAGAAATTGATACTTTAACTAATGAAAAAGTAGTTCAAATTAAGAACACTATAGTTAAAAATTTAAAAAGTTATTCTGGAGTAAATATTTACTCATCATTAATTCAATTAAAACCATCAAAAATTAAAGATTTATGTTTTTCAGTAGGTGCTGAAATTAATAATCTGTTTTTAATAGTAATTTCTCAAGAAAACAATAAAGTATTCTGCTCTTGTTTTATATCAAAAAATTTGGTTTCTGAGAAAAATTTAAATGCGTCAGATGTAGTTAGAAAACTTGGCGAATTAATTAATGGTAAAGGCGGCGGCCAGCCATTTTATGCAACTTGTGCAGGCAATAATAATAGTGATTTAGATAAATTAATTTCGTCAGCAGAGGATATTCATAAGCAATTAATTTCGTAAAATGTCTTTCACCCAACAAAATATCATTGATGTTAGAAATAGCATTGCTAGATATATAGTAAAAACACCTGTACTTAGATTTGACTTTATCGATAGACTATGTGGATGTAATGTTTTTTTTAAATGTGAAAATTTTCAGCATACAGGATCTTTTAAGTATAGAGCTGCAATAAATGCAATAAAAAATATTTCTCCCGAATCAAATAATAAAGGAGTTATAACTCATTCGTCAGGAAATTTTGCTCATGCACTTTCTAAAGCTTCTAAAGAATTAAATATTCCTTGCCACATTGTAATGCCTTCAAACACTCCAAAATTTAAAAAGTCATCAGTTCAGTTGTATACTAATAATATAATTGAGTGCGAACCTAATTTAAAAGCCAGAGAAGTTACTACTGATAGAATTTTGAATGAAAAAAACTTATGTTTCATACATCCATCAAATAATATAGAGGTGATATTAGGTAACTCTACTTGTGCAGCGGAGCTAATTGAAGATTATCAAAATCTTGATTATGTTTTTTCACCCATTGGTGGTGGGGGTCTTATTGCAGGTACTAGTATTGCAATAGACAAATTTTCTGATAATTGCAAGGTGATTGGAGCAGAGCCCTCATCTGTAGATGATGCATATAGATCGCTCATTTCAGGAAAGATAGAGACTAACAAAACAACAAATACTGTAGCTGATGGGTTAAGAACTAATCTTGGGTCAATTAACTTTCCGATAATTCAAAAGTATGTACAAGAAATTTTATTGGTTTCTGAACAAGAGATTTTAGATTCGTTAAATATTATAATAAACAAACTCAAAATTGTAGTTGAACCTTCTAGCTCAGTCGTACTTGCAGCTTTAATTAAAAACAAATCAAGATTTAAAAATAAAAATATTGGACTTATTATGTGTGGAGGAAATATTGATTTTGATAATCTAAAATTTTAAATATTTAGAATAAATAACGTTCCATCTAAAATTCCTTATATATTTACCTTCTTCCTTATCAACTATAAAAGGTTTTTGTTTTAAAAATGAAATTAAAAATCCACATGAAGCAAACAAAATCTTTAAAGGATCTTTTGTATTAATCGAAGACTTAATAATTGATAAAATACTCAATACAATTCCAAATCGCATGGTGTAAAGTGCTTCCCCTTGATATAACTTAGATTTTAAAGAATATTTTTTGCCTGTAGGCTTTAAATGTTTAACGATTAAATTTTTATCAGTAAAAATCTTCCAGCCTTTCTTCTGGGCTAATAAAACATCTACTGTATCCCAACCAATGCAGGATTTGAGCCCTTTAATTTCTTCAAAACATTTGCGTCTATAGGCTTTGATTGGGCCTCTAACATGAGATTTTGCGGCAACTTTTTCATATACCCATTTCTCTTTTGCTAAGATGTAAAGGTTTCCGCTAGCTAGACCAATTTCTGAATCACCTAAAAATATATTTCTGATTTTTTCTATGTAATTTTCTGGTAATACAATGTCACCATCAAATTTACAAATGATATCATATGGAATATTTAAACTTTTTAGACCATAGTTGAATGCTTTCACTACTTTACTTCCTGGAATATGTTCCTTCTTTGATTTATGATCTATTATCTTTATCCAATCACAATCACAAGAAATTTTATTAATTAATTGTTTTGTATTATCAGTAGAACTATCATTAACATAAATTACTTTCTCAGGCTTAACGGTTTGATTAATAATCGATTTTATAGATTTTTCTATAAAATCTTCTTCATTAAAAACGGGAATAATAATACAAACTTTCATTACTTTATTTTTTCGGCATAAACAATTAAGTATCTATTTGTAAATAACCTAAGAAATGGCCTAAAACCAAACTTTTTTACAGGATTAGTAAATTTTTTTTCTTCTATTATTCTCCACCCCGTTTTTTTAAGCAACAGTCTAAATTGCCAATCTTCAAATTCATGAAAGTGATTATCTCTTTCATCGTTATTATTTTTATATGCTGATGAAAACCACAGTCTTAGTGGCACACTACAAACCAGCTTCTCAGATTTTATTTCTCTTAGTACTTGAAATGGATTTAGTAAATGCTCAAATATTTGAAAAGCAGTAACAACAGTAGCGTTAGTTTGAATAACACATGATTGGTTAAAGTCAAGATCTTCTCCACTAGTATTAATTACTTTGAAACCATTTTCCTTCATAATTTTTGACATAGGATTATCAATTCCTAAATCTAAAATAAGTTCATTTTGTTGAATATGTTTTTTTACAAACTCAATGGTAATTCGAAATCTTTTGTAAGGGAAATTATTACTATACATTAATTAGTATTGGTACACCATTGCATTTATATGCATTCCAGCACCAACACTAGCAAAGATTATTTTATCACCTTTTTTGATACTATGATCATCAAGTTTATTTTTAACAATTAAATCAAACATTGTTGGAACAGTTGCAACTGAACTATTTCCAAAACGATCTACAGTAAGAGGCATAACTTTTTCAGGAGCTTCTTGGTTGAAAAGTTTATATAATCTTTTAACTATTGCATCATCCATTTTAGCATTTGCTTGATGAATTAAAATTTTTTTTATTTCAGAGATATCTGTATCTGCCATATCAAGGCATTCTTTCATTGCAGCAGGTACATTAGTTAAAGCAAATTCATAAACTTTACGCCCTCTCATTTTTATATATTTTGTTTTTTGCTCTGAGTTAGGATTGTAAGATTTACCATAGAAAAGATAGAACACTTCATCATCAGTGTATGAGGCAGTATTATGAGATAAAACTCCTCCTTTTTCATTAGATTTTTCAATTATTGTAGCACCTGCACCATCTGCAAAAATCATAGAATCTCTATCATTTACATCAACTACTCTTGATAAAGTATCAGCACCAATTACTAAACATTTTTTTGCCATTCCAGCTTTGATAAAACCGTAAGCTTGAATCATTCCCTCAAGCCACCCCGGGCATCCAAATAAAATATCATAAGCGACACACTTAGGGTTTTTGATTTTTAGTAGATTTTTAACTCTAACTGATAAACTTGGGAAGACATCTAATTGCTCTGTATTATTACTAGGATTCCCAAAATTATGAGCAAAAATTATATAATCAATTGTTTCAGGATCAATATTTGAGTTTTCAATTGCTTTTTTTGCAGCAAGATATGCTATGTCAGAATTGTTAAGCTCTTCTTTTGCATATCTTCTTTCTCTTATCCCTGTTATTTTTTGAAACTTTTCTATAATCTCATGATTTGGCGTATCAATTTTGTTTCCCTCGTTGTCGTAAAACTCTCTTTCTAAAAATTTTGAATTGTCTTGGATAATTTCAGGAATGTAAGATCCAGTTCCGGTTATTTTTATATTCATTTTATGAATAATGTTTTAGGTAACGTAAACTTATTAAATTAATCCAATTTAAAGAAAATTAATCAGTATATAATTCAATAGGTCCACAGCTACAAATTAAATTTCTATCTCCGTATGCATCATCAACTCTTCTAACACTTGGCCAAAATTTATTTTCCCTTGTAAATTCTAGAGGAAAAGCAGCATTTTCCCTAGTGTATGGAAAATTCCATTCGTTATTTGCAATCATTTTTAATGTGTGTGGAGCATTTTTTAATAAATTATTACTTTCTTTTATACTACAATTATCTATCTCATTTCTTATTGAAATCATTGCATCACAAAATCTATCTAATTCATCTAGATCTTCACTTTCGGTAGGCTCAATCATCATCGTTCCTGCAACTGGAAAAGAAACAGTTGGTGCATGAAATCCATAATCCATCAGTCTTTTTGCGATGTCACTAACTTCAATTCCATTGGCTTTAAATTCACGACAATCAATAATCATCTCATGCGCAGATCTTCCATTATCACCAGTATAAAGAATAGGATATTTGTCAATTAATCTTTCTTTGATATAATTTGCATTTAAAATTGCTATTTCAGTAGATTTTTTGAGTCCAATCGATCCAAGCATTGATATATATCCGTAAGAAATTAAACATGCCATTGCAGAACCGTAAGGTGCTGCTGAAATCGAATCAATTGCTTTGTCACCTCCAACATTAATTACTGGATTACCTGGTAAAAATGGAGTTAAATGTTTAGCCACACATATGGGGCCAACTCCTGGTCCACCACCACCGTGGGGTATTGCAAATGTTTTGTGAAGATTTAAATGACATACATCAGCACCTATTGCCATTGGACTAGTTAATCCAACCTGAGCATTCATATTTGCTCCATCCATATAAACTAAACCACCATTTTCATGAATAGTTCCAGTTATTTTTTTTATATCTGACTCAAAAACACCATGAGTAGAGGGATAAGTAATCATTAAAGCAGCTAAATTATCTTTGTGCTCTATTGCTTTGTTGGTTAAATCTTCAATATCAATATTTCCATTTTCTGAGGATTTAATGACTATCACCTTCATGCCAGCCATTACAGCACTTGCCGGATTAGTTCCGTGAGCGGATGATGGAATTAAGCATATATTTCTATGATTATCATTATTATTTTCGTGATATGCTCTAATTACCATTAAACCAGCGAATTCTCCTTGGGCTCCTGAGTTTGGTTGAAGAGAAACAGAATCAAAGCCGGTTATTTCAGTCAGCTGTCTTTCTAATTTTTTTAGCACATAAGTATATCCATCAGCTTGGTTAATAGGTGCAAATGGATGTATATTACCCCATCTATTCCAGCTTAGCGGTAGCATTTGGGATGCAGCATTTAATTTCATTGTACATGAACCTAAAGAAATCATTGACCTATTTAATGCGAGATCTTTATTTTCAAGGGATTTAATATATCTCATTAGTTTTGTCTCAGAATGATACTTTTCAAATACATCATCCTTCATAAACAAAGATTCTCTGATGTATTTTTCAGGTATATTTCTTGATTCTGTCAATGAAATAATATTTTGTGAATTGGATTTATTATATAATTCAAATACTTGAATTATATCATTTAAATCCTTTAGATTAGTTGTTTCGTTAATCGAAATTGAAACAGTATTTTCATCGGGGTAATAAAAATTAATCTCCTTTTCTTCAGCAATTTTGATAATATTTTGCTTTTCTACTCTAACCCTTATCGTATCAAAAAAACTATTGTTTAAATTTTTAAATCCAATATTTGATAGTAATTCTGAAAGAGTTGAAGCGTGACTATGTACTTTATTTGCGATTTCTTTAAGTCCTCTAGACCCATGATATACAGCATACATTCCAGCCATGACAGCCAATAAAACTTGAGCTGTACATATATTAGACGTTGCTCGATCTCTTTTAATATGTTGTTCTCTAGTTTGGAGAGCCATTCTTAAAGCCCTTTGTCCATCAGCATCAACTGTGACACCAATAATTCTACCAGGAATGTTTCTTTTAAATTCTTTTTTTGTTGCAAAATATGCAGCATGTGGTCCTCCATAGCCTAATGGAATCCCAAACCTTTGAGTACTTCCAACCACTACATCTGCACCCATAGAACCAGGATCTTTTAATAATGCCAAACTTAATATATCAGCTGAGACAGCCACTTTAATTTCAAAACTTTTACATTTATCTATAAACGGTTCAATATCAATTATAACCCCACTTGAGGATGGGTATTGAACAATTGCTCCAAAAAAAGAATTATCTAAACTTATGTTATCTATCTTGTCAATTATAAGTTCAACACCTAAAGGTTTTGATCTGGACTTTAAAAGAGAGAGTGTTTGCGGGAAAATATCTTCTGAAACAAAGAATTTAACTGCATTAGTTTTCTTTTGTTCTCTATTTCTTACTGAAAATAGTAAGGACATCGCTTCAGCAGCAGCAGTGCCTTCATCTAATAATGAAGCGTTAGCCAGTTCCATTCCGGTTAGATCAGAAACCATGGTCTGAAAATTTAGGAGTGCTTCTAGTCTGCCTTGAGCAATTTCAGCTTGATAAGGAGTGTAAGCTGTATACCAACCGGGATTTTCTAAAATATTTCTTTGTATTACTGCAGGCAAGTATGATCTATTGTAACCAAGACCAATGTAGGTTTTATAAACTTTATTTTTAGAAGATACCTTTTTTAGATGCATCAAATATTCAGATTCACTCATCTCTGCATCAAGTTTGATGTTCTTAGTTAATCTAATATCTTCCGGAATTGTTTCTTTAATTAGAGTCTCAAGGGAATCAACACCAATTTTATTTAGCATTAATTCAATTTCTTTTTTCCTTGGACCTATGTGTCTATTTAAAAATAATTCGGTTTTCATATAAATTTAATGAGGTTAAAAGTAAATAATTAAACAGATTTTTATATTATTAAAAATTATAAATAATGAACAAGATTTATGCGTTTATTAACAACAAAATTTAAGTCTATTCTAGATTTTTATATTGATTCAAGTTTTCATGTGTCCTTATGCACAGTTTCATATATTTTACTGATTTATAATCAGACTTATTTGACTATCGGAACTACAGATTCAATTTTGTATAATTTATTATTTGTTTTCTCTGCAACCTATTTCGGATATAATTTCATAAAATTTTATGAGACATCATTATCAAAAAGCAAACCAATTAATGTAAATACTTTGATTTTTTTTGCCCCCTCTTTAATATTTCTGTTTATTTCGATTTATTTATTTTTTAATTTTCCGTTAATAAAACGACTTATTGTAATTTCAATCTCCTTCTTTACTGTCGCTTATACTATTCCTTTTTACAAAAAATTTACTTTTAGGTCAAATCCAATTATGAAAATTTTCTCAATTTCCATTTCATGGACATTATCAATAGTATATATACCTTTTTATGAAATTTTTGATTTTTATTATTTGTTATATTACTCTTTTATAATATTCATATTAGTTTCAGTACAGATGATCCCTTTTGAAATTAGAGATGCAATAACAGATGCTAATTTTACTAAAAATAGTGTAAATATATTCGGAGTAAATAAGGTTAAAAGATATGGATATTTATCACTATTATTAGCATTAACATTACTCGTTATTTGGCCACTAATACATGATAATTTTAAAATTGAATTTTCTTCACTGATTATTTTAATTTTTATGATAATAATAATCGGAATATCTAAAAAAAATCAATTTAAATATTTCAGTTCTTTATTTGTAGAATCAATTCCTATGTATTGGTTAATTTTTGATTTATTATTATAATTCTTTTTCAGAATCAATAACCTTTTTTTCTAACTGATTCTTGTATTCAATAAGTTTTTTTGAAATAACTATATCATTTAGTGCTATAATCTGTGCTGCTAAAATACCAGCATTTTTAGCCCCGTTTAAAGCAACAGTAGCTACTGGAACACCATTTGGCATTTGAAGTATTGATAAAACAGAATCCCATCCATCAATTGAGTTTCTAGATTTTACAGGAACTCCGATAACAGGAAGTGTAGTTATTGAAGCAACCATTCCAGGAAGATGTGCAGCACCACCAGCACCAGCAATAATAACCTGAATTCCATTATTTTTTGCATCCTTCCCATATTTAAACATTTTATCCGGAGTTCTGTGAGCAGAAACAATATTAATTTCAGATTTAATTCCAAACTCTTTTAGAATATCTATTGCATCTTGCATAACAGGCAGGTCACTTTTACTACCCATAATTATCCCTACTTTTTTCATGATGTAACTTTAATTTTGTTTTTAATTTTTTTTCCCATTTCAATTGCCTTCTTAATATCTTTATTGATGATAGTAATGTGTCCCATCTTTCGATTTAATCTTGATTTTTTCTTACCATAAATATGTATAAATACTCCAGAATAATCAAAAATATCGTTTAAATTTTTATAAATGACATTTCCCTCTTGTTCATTTTGACCAACTAAATTCACCATAATTCCAGGTGTCAGTATATCTGTTGAACCAAGCGGGAGATTTAAAATACTTCTTATATGTTGATCAAATTGGGATGTCACGCAGCATTCAATTGTATGATGTCCAGAATTATGTGGTCTTGGCGCAACTTCATTTATGAGTATTTCTTCTTTATTTGTGAGAAATAACTCTACTGCAAGCAGACCTACCATTTCAAATTTTTCTGCTAATTCAGAAGCAATTTTAATTGCATTATCTTCAGCTGTACTTGAAATATTTGCTGGACACATTACATACTCTACTAGGTTTGACTTCTCATTGAATTCCATTTCTACAACGGGAAAACATTTTGTCTCACCACTAACATTTCTTGAAACTATTACTGATAACTCTTTTTTTATTGAAACCTTTTCTTCAATTAGACATTGATCAGTATATGAGAAATCTAAATCTTCGATTTTATTTATAATTTTAACCCCTTTTCCGTCATAGCCAAACTTTGAGCTTTTCCAAACAAATGGAAAATCGAAATTATCATGATTTAAATTTTTTTTTAATTCATCAAGACTTGAATAACTTTTGAATCTTGAAGTTGGTAATTGGTTATTTTTGTAGAAATTTTTTTGTTTTGATTTATTTTGGATAATCTTAAGGGTTTTTGGTGATGGATATACTTTTTTGCCCGATTTTTCTAAATCTTCCAGTGCGTCAGTATTTATATTTTCTATTTCAACTGTAATTAAATCGACTTTATTGCCAAAATTAATTACATCATCATAATTAGTAATATCACCAATTATAAATTCATCAGCAATTTTATTGCATGGTGATTTCCTATTTAGATCCATCACTTTTGTGTGTAAATCATATCTCTTGGCATCATATATAAGCATTTTACCAAGCTGGCCACCTCCAAGAATACCAAGTTTAAAATTTGAACTAAAAAATTGCATAAAACTTATTGTTTCTTAATCTTGATGTAAAAATACATTTTAATATTTAATCAATTAGAAATTCATCTGCTCAAAGATTATATTTGTGTTTAAATTTATTATATGAAAAACATTGTTTTATTTGGACCACCGGGGGCTGGAAAGGGAACACAAGCAGAAAAAATCAGATTGAATTATAATTTATTTCATATTTCAACTGGTGATGTTTTCAGATACAATATTAAAAATAGTACTAAGCTAGGTCTTTTAGCTAAGGAATATATGGATAAAGGAGATTTAGTCCCAGATGAAGTTACTATTAACATGTTAAATGATGTTGTCGAAAAAAAATTCAATGATAATGGATTTATTTTTGATGGTTTTCCAAGAACTGAAAGTCAAGCAACTGCACTTGAATCACTTTTAAATAAATATGATACATCTATAACAGGAATGATTGCTCTTGAGGTAGCTGATGACATTCTTATAAATAGATTGTTAGAAAGAGGAAAAGAAAGTGGTAGAGCTGATGATTCAAATAGAGAAGTAATCGAAAATAGAATTAAGGAATATTATAGTAAAACAGCAATTCTTAAAACTTTTTACCAAAGAAAAAACTGTTATTTTGGGGTTAATGGAGTAGGAGATATTGATGAGATAACCGCAAGGATAGTTGATGTAATGAATAGTTTATAAAATTTATATGACAGAAGGAAATTTTGTTGATTATGTGAAAATTAATGTAGCTTCTGGAAAAGGAGGTAAGGGTTCTACACACTTAAGACGAGAAAAATATGTAGCAAAAGGAGGGCCAGATGGAGGAGATGGAGGCAGAGGAGGTCATATTATTTTGAAAGGAAATTCACAATATTGGACACTATATCATTTGAAATTTAAAAGACATTTCAAGGCTGAAAACGGATATGATGGTGGTAAAAATAGAATCACTGGATCAGATGGAAAAGACGTATATATTGATGTTCCTCTCGGTACAGTAGTAAAAGACACTAAGGATCAAAAAACAATTTTTGAAATTACTGACGAGGGTGAAGAAAAAATAATTTGTGAAGGTGGTAAAGGGGGTCGAGGAAATTGGCACTTTAAGTCTTCTACTAATCAAACTCCAAGATATTCTCAGCCAGGTATTCCAAATCAAGAAAAACAAATCACACTAGAACTAAAAGTTCTAGCAGACGTTGGTTTAGTTGGTTTCCCAAATGCTGGAAAATCAACATTACTCTCAGTTGTAACCGATGCAAAACCAAAGATTGCCGATTATGAATTTACTACCCTAAAGCCTAATTTAGGGATAGTAAAATATCGAGATTTTAGAACTTTTGTAATGGCAGATATTCCCGGGATTATAGAAGGTGCATCTGAAGGAAAGGGTCTGGGTCATTATTTTTTAAGGCATATTGAAAGAAACTCTACTTTACTTTTTATGATTCCTTCAGACTCTGATGATATCATTGAAAGCTATAATATTTTATTGAAAGAACTTAAAAAATATAATTCTGAAATGTTAGATAAAAGTAGGCTTGTTGCAATTACAAAATGCGATTTGTTAGATGACGAGTTAATAGCAGAAATTGAATTAGAGATAAAAAGTAAAATAAAAGAGGATTATATTTTTATTTCTTCTATATCAAATATTGGTTTAGTAGAACTAAAAGATAAAGTATGGGAGATGTTAAACTAAAATAAATTATGAATAACATTATCATATTTTTCTTTAAGTTTTTAATATTATTTCCAGTTTTAATATTTACACAAAATACTTCAAAAGACTCATTATTAGAAATTTATAAAAAAGACATTAAGAATGAAGATGTTTTAATTAAAATTGGTGAAGTATATGCTGAGGAAAAAAACTGGTCTGAAGCAATATATTATTACAAAAAATTAGTTGAAATCAGTCCTAATAATTCTGATTATTTGTATCGTCTTGGTGGAACTCAGGCCGCATACTCAGAAGTAGTAAGTAAATTCAGGGTTTTGCCAATTATTAATGCTGCAAAAAGAAATTTAATTAAATCTGCATCAATTGATGCAGAGCATATATACAGTAGGTGGGCGCTTGTTCAAATTTTAACAGAATTGCCCAATATTTTAGGTGGTAATAAAACAGCGGCCTTAGAATACACCAGTGAAATATTTAATATTTCTAAAATACACGGATTATTATCTTATTACTACATCTATAATTTTCAAAATGAAGAAATTTTAAAAAAAGAAATTGAAAGAAAAATATTTAATGAAATTCAATTAAATTCTGTTTTATTTGAGTTTAATTATTTCAATTTTATAGTTGGAAAAATTTTAGCTAACGAAGACACTCAACAATTTAATTTGGCCTTAAAGTATTTTAATAAATATCTCTCAAATTACTCATCTGCTGACCGATTTTCATTAGAAGAAGTATATTATTATTTAGCCTACTGTAATTATAATATTGGTAATTATGATTCTATTATTCTTTTACAAAAATCTAAGAAAATTGCTTTACAATCTCAGAAAAAAAATTATAACTTGATACTTAAAATCGAAGAATTAAATAAACTAATGAATTAATGCGAATTCATTTTATTGCAATAGGTGGCTCAGCAATGCATAATCTAGCAATTGCACTAAATCTTAAGGGATATAACATCACTGGTAGTGACGACATGATTAACGACCCATCTAAATCTAGACTTGCTAAATACGACCTTCTTCCAGAAAAGGAGGGTTGGTTTTCAGAAAAAATAAGTGATGATATTGATGCAATAGTTTTAGGTATGCATGCTAAAGATGATAATCCTGAACTATTAAAAGCTAGAGAAATTGGATTGCAAATTTACTCCTATCCCGAATTTATTTTTAATCAATCAAAAGATAAAATCAGAATTGTAATTGGGGGCAGTCATGGTAAAACTTCAATCACATCATTAATTCTACATGTTCTTAAATGTCAAAATATTGAAACTGATTTTATGGTTGGCGCTCAACTTGATGGATTTGAAGTAATGGTAAAACTTTCTGAATCAAGTAGATTTATTGTTTTAGAAGGAGATGAATATTTATCTTCTGCTCTTGATCCTAGGCCAAAATTCCATCTTTATAAACCTCATATAGCGCTTATTAGTGGTATTGCTTGGGACCATATTAATGTTTTTAAAACATTTGAGGATTATAAAAACCAATTTAAAATATTTATAGATTCTATTTTAGATCAAGGAAAATTAGTGTACAATTCTGATGATGACGAACTAAATAATCTTGTTGAATCAAATAGAAACAGTATTGAATTTATTCCTTATTCAACTCCAAATCATAAAGTAGTTGATGGAGTTTCTTTTATTGATTACAATAATAATTTATACAGACTCAATATTTTCGGAAATCATAATCTTCAAAATATTGCTGGAGCACAACACATTTGTAATTTAATAGGCGTTAATACTGAAGATTTTTATAATTGCTTAAAATCATTTAATGGAGCAAGCAATAGACTCGAATTAATTCATAAATCATCTAATTCAATTATTTATAAAGATTTTGCTCATTCACCAAGTAAAGTAAAGGCAACAACAAAAGCAGTAAAAGAGCAGTTTAAAAACATGAAATTAATTGCCTGTTTTGAGTTACATACTTACAGTAGTCTAAATCCTAAATTTTTAGAAAAATATAGAGACACTTTAGATAGTGCTGATGAATGCATTATTTGTTATTCAGAAAAAAATATGAGAATTAAAAGATTAAAACCCATTAATTCTAAATTTATTTCAGAATCATTCAATCATAATAATTTAATCGTAATTGATAATCATAAAAAATTCGAAGAAAAAGTACTTTCTTATGATTTATCAAACTCTGTATTGTTAATGATGAGTTCAGGAAAATTTGGAGGCTTTAATTTTGAAAAATTAAAAAAATAAATGAAAGGCATTAAGAACATTTTTTTTGATTTAGATCATACACTTTGGGATTTCGATAAAAATTCTGACCTGACATTTTATAAAATTCTTGAGACAAATAACATTAAAATTGATGTTTCAATATTTTTACATGCATATCATCCAATTAACAGAAATTATTGGAACTTATATAGAGAAGATAAGGTTACTAAGCAGCACTTACGATTTTATAGACTCTCAGACACCTTTAATCAATTAAACTTTAATATTGATGATGAAATGATAAATAAACTTGCTGTAGATTATATAGAGCACTTGTCTGATTTTAATCATTTAATACCTGATTCCATATTAATCTTAGAAGAATTAAAGTCAAGATACAATATGCATATTATTACAAATGGATTCAAGGAAGTTCAACAACGTAAATTGATAAAATCAGGATTAATGGACTATTTTCAGACAATTACAATTTCAGAAGATGTGGGTGTGAAAAAACCAGACAAATTTATTTTTAATCATGCTATTTCAAAAGCAAACGCTAAAATTGAAAATTCTATAATGATTGGGGATAATTATAATGCGGATATTTTAGGAGCTAATAATATCGGAATGAAATCAATATATTTCAACTTTCATAATACACAGGAAAATGACAAAAAGGATGTTTATATTATTCAACATTTAAAACAGATACTTGACATTCTTTGATTAAATTCTCTGCCTTACTACTTCGTATAAAAAGATACCACAGGCCACAGATACATTTAATGATTGAATTTTACCATACATTGGAAGTTTAACAACTTCGTCAGAGATATTTAAAACAGATTTATTTATTCCTTTTTGTTCAGAGCCCATTATTATTGCTATAGGTGTATTAAGCTTTATATCATAAATATTTTTTTCTGACTTTTCAGATGCTGAAATAATTGATATATCTAAAGACTGTAAATGATAAATTGCATCTTTTATATGGTTAACCTTACATATTGGGATATTGAAAATTGCTCCAGCACTTGTTTTAATTGTATCAGAATTGACTGGGGCAGAGGAGCTGTTTTGGATTATGATTCCATCAACGCCGCTAATTTCTGCTGTTCTGATAATGGCTCCAAAGTTTCTGACATCATTAATTTGATCAAGAATTAGAATAAATGGATTTTTAGATTTACTAATCAATTCACTTAATTCATTAATATCGTAAAATTTAATTGGTGAAATCCTTGCAATGACACCTTGATGATTTTTCTTTGAAAGTCTATCAAGTCTTTGCGTTGGTACATATGAAAAGTTAATCTTATTTTTTCTGATTAGAGCCTCTAATTGTCCAATTAATTTCCCTTTCAATCCTGTTTGAATGAAAACCTTATCAATGTCTTTTGAGGAATTTATTGCCTCAATAACTGATCTTATACCATAAATTTCCGTATCCTTTTCCATTAATATTTTTTTTCAAAAACTTCTAAATTTGAGTTGTTATTTGCAACTAATATTTTGAGTTTTTCATCGTTTATAACCTTTATAGACTTTGTATTCCCAGAAAGATATAAACCACTTGTTTCAGGGCCAATTACATTGTAATTCTTCTTTTTATCAGAAACCAATATTAATGCAAATTGATTATCTAATCTAGGTGTTTCAACTTCAGTATTGTAGATGTTTCCCGCAATAATTACATCTTCATAACCATCTTTATTTATGTCAATAATATCACTTGTGATTATTGGAATTGATTGGGCTAGGGGTGGGAGTTTTTGTAATGTAAATTGGTTTTTCCCTTCATTAATTAATAATACAGATTCAAAGCTTGTAACTTTTCTTTCATAAGCATCAACAATTTCTTCTCCATAAATATCTTCTATTGATGCATTTGCAAATTCTTCAAATGTTGGTAGTTTTTCAGAAATAAAAGGCATTTGTTGAGTTGAACATTCTTTCCCTCGTAAAGGAACATAATTACCCTCGTATTTATAACTAAGGACAAGGTCATGTGTTCCATTTCCGTCAAAATCACTTCCAAATATTTTTAATGGTTTGTCTTTACTAGTTTTATATTTCGAATTTTTCCCAATATTTCCTATTATATAATCTTTATAGCCATCATTATTCACATCAGTTTCTTGAATATTAAACCATAATCCATATAGGTCATCTAATTTATTTTCACTATTTATATTTCTAAATGTTCCCCTTTCATTTAGAAATAATCCTATATTAGTCCATTCCCCAACAGCGATAAAATCCGACCAGCCATCATTATTAAAATCGGTTGTAATTACCTTGTTCACTATACCAAAATTTTCAAAATCAGGAGCGATGTTATAAGTGTTATTATATAATTTGCCAGATTTGTTTTCATAAATAATTGAAGGCTCGTGAATAGGATATTTTTTAGTTTGAATTCTATTTCCTACAATAATGTCTTTATCTCCATCATTATCAAAATCTATTGAAGTAACTGATTTGCCACTAATGGTATAATTTTTAAGATCATCTTGGAAATCTCTTTTAAAATTCCCTTGTCCATCATTTAAATAAATTCTGTCTGTCAGTTCATTTGCTCTATTATTAAACTCGTTACCTCCACTAACGACATATAAGTCTAAATCATTATCATTATCGATGTCTACAAAAATTGATTCCATATCCTCATAATTAGAATCTTTTTCAAAACTTTCAAGCTCTTTTTTAAGATACCCTGTATTTGTACTAATAAATAATTGAGATGCTTGATTATATGCACCTCCGATAAAAATATCTTCAATACCATCATTGTTTACATCTCCTTTGTTAATAAAAGGTCCTAGAGTAGATTGTTTATAAGGAAGAAGAATTTCCTTTGAAAAATCATTATAATTATTTTCAATATGTGAATATTCGATTATCCTATCTTCTTTTTGAAAAATATAGTCATTCTTGACATTTTTATCTAATACTCTTTTTAAACCTTCTTGTTCTTTTACGATGATTGTTTTATTAGCATTAATATTATAAAGAGTTTGCTGATTGCCTGAGCTCCATTTAACCTTAATAGAGTCGATTTTAGAGGTTTTTCCTAATCCGAATAGTATTTCATCGCTAACAGAAGATAAATAGCCTCTAACACGCTTAGATTCCTTGGTTCTAGATTCTTTCCCGAAATATATTGTTGCTTTAGCAAAAGATTCTGATAATATACCTTCAGTTTTTATTTTAAGATAATTTCCTAGTTTGTTTTCAATGGATAAATTTTTATATACAAATGCATCTTCGTCAATATTGTTTACAATAATTTCTAAATCTCCATCATTATCTAAATCTGCATATGCCGCTCCATTTGAAAAACTAGGTTCTATGATAGAGGATGTTGATCCTACTTCTTTAAAATTAAGGTTATCCCCGTTTTTATAAAGGAGATTAGGGAGTTTTTCTGATGGAAGTTCATCATACAGCGTCTTTTTCATATCTAAAGGCACTTTGTTATTATATTCTCTTTTGGTTTCATTAATTTTAATTCTTGAATCATTATCTGAACCATACTTTCTGTATCCATTAGTTACAAAAATATCTTCATTTCCATCTAAATCATAATCGAATATCAACCCTGCCCAACTCCAATCAGTTTTTGCAATATCTAGCTGATGAGAAATATTGTGGTATTTGTTATTACCCATATTTAATTGCATTGAATTAAACATGTATTGATAATGTTGATCTAACTTATTTGTAATTAGGTCAAAGTTTGATGTATTCATTGAAGCCATCAGAGTTTTTGATCTTACATGGTCACTAGATGCCATGTCTAAGACAAAAATATCACTAAGATTATCATTATTTATGTCCTCAATATCTACACCCATCCCATAAAAAGAAATTTGCTTTGTAGATTCTTTTATCTGATTTGTAAAAGTCCCATCTTGATTGTTTATGTACATCCCATCTTTTACATAGTAATCGTTTGCTATATATATATCAGGCCAATTATCTCCATTTATATCACTTACACAAAGCCCTAATCCAAATGTTGGACTCAACAACCCAGCTTTCTCTGTAATATTGATAAATTTTCCGTCAACTTGTTCATATAAATGCGATGAATTTTGCATCAATATTGTTTTATTATAATAGAGACGTTTAAAAAATGTTGTTGGATCATAACCAAAAAATTCATTCTCATTCATTACAACACAATCTAAATCTCCATCTTTATCAAAGTCAAAAAATGCAGATTGAGTGCTAATTCCACTGTCATCTAACCCATATGCTTCACCTTTTTCAGAAAAGGTAAGGTCTTGATTATTAATTAAAAGTATATTTTTCCTTTTATTAGGGGAAAAGGGTCCGCCTTGTGAAATATAAATATCTAACCAACCATCGTTATTTACATCACCGAAGGTAACTCCACTAGACCATCCTTTATTTATATTTATATTACTTGTATTAGTAATATCTTCAAATTTAAGATTGCCTTTATTCAAAAATAATTTATTATCCTTCTGATTTGCAGTGAAGAATATATCTTTTAGACCATCATTATTTAAATCTGCAATTCCTACTCCAGATCCATTATAAAAATAATCATAATCAAAAAGATTCTCAGATGTTTCTAAGTTTGGTGTAATTTCATTGCGAAAATTTATCCCTGTAGTTTCTGAAGAAAGTTTTTCAAAAGGAATAGTATTCTTTTCAGTATTATTCTTTTCACAACTAGATATTATCGTTAAGAATAATATAATTATAAATAAAT